>MDTC01066000.1_pt1 | contig 29961 bp, 25 predicted proteins | sample 811181 | NCBI WGS metagenome assembly MDTC01 (sample SAMN05326644, study PRJNA326480) | marine metagenome | isolation source: seawater | place: Pacific Ocean: North | collected 2011 | reverse complement strand
GTCCCTCCTCTCGAAAGGCTTGAGAGGAGGGAAGAGCCGAAGGCTCAGGGTGGTGAGTTTGTTGAGGCATATGTTGCAAAGCGTACGAAGCAAACGTCCTCATAGGACAGCTTTGCTTTGGACGCAAGTGCAACGTCTGCCGGATCAGACAGCCATTCGTATCCTTTTGGCGTATCTTAAACGAACGTTTCTGGAGACAAAATCATGGATTGAATGATTAGATAGAGGGAATTGTTTGATTGGTATCACCGGGTTCAAACCCGGTGCTATGGATAAGGTACGCTCGCCTTCAAGGCTTCGCATCGATCTGAATTGCGGCGGGACTCAAAGTCCCACCTCAACACACAAAGTTTGTATTGTTTCCTTTGCCTCATACACAGGTAATCAACCGAGATATACGATGAACCCAGGCGGACACAAGGACAACTTCGAATCATCGACTCTAAGGGCATTTTCAGATGTGTATTTCCACTTCCTACCGCGTCTTGTCTCTTCGTCAAATAGCCCCCTAAGAACTCTTAAGATACACCCTTGACAGTCAAGGTAATAGTGCTACAATCAATGTACCTTTCGCGAACACGACAGCACAATGAGATCGTCTTCTTATCCATCTCATCCCCACAAGAAAAAGAGAACACATTATGTCTCAAGTCAACCACACAATACCGTATATATTCACCCAAGATGATGTACTCTCAAAAGATGAGTGCCAGCAATTGATAGAGAGAATCGAAGAAATAGGTCCTTCATCAGCTCCAATAAACAGTATATACGGGGAAGTGTATCGTCCGAGCATTCGTAACAACGAAAGGATCATGTTTGACGACGAGACACTCGCTCAACAACTCTTCAATCAAGTCAAAGACGTCCTACCAAAAGAAGTCGACGGTAAGACATTGCTCGGTGCCAATGAGCGAATCCGCTGCTATCGTTACAAACCAGGAATGCAATTCGCTTTCCACGCAGATGGCTCCTTCGTCCGCGATGAGCACGAGAGAAGCTACTACTCCTTTCTCGTCTATCTGAACGAAGAATTCGAAGGCGGAGAGACCAGCTTCCTTGTTGAGCCTGAAACAATCATTACACCAGAGACTGGGATGGGCTTGCTCTTTCAGCATCCAATTATCCACGCAGGCGAGCGAGTGACAACAGGTACAAAGTATGTCGTGAGGACAGACATCATGTATCGCGACATGGATGAGCAAACAGAGGGTTAGTGGTCCTCTCGCGAAAAGGACATACAACATCGAGGTCGGACACAAGGCCCGACCCTACGGAAAAAATGCAACATTATGCTCATGCGCTTACTTCGCCAGAGGACCACTTAGACGACTGCAAGAAAAAAGTGGACTCTCACATCTTTTTTTGCAAACATCTGCGACACCGAGACATATCATTCGTCCGCTCTTACGAAGCCGCAACCACACCCAAAGGGAAGAAGGTAGATGACGACATTCGATGACCAACTCGCACAAGCTAGAGCCATTCTCACACAAGAACCTGACCGAAAAGTGTTCCTCTCGTTGTGTACCATTGTGGAGAAGTCCTTTCGAGCTGATAGCACCAAAACGGAAGAAGTCCTGCTTCCCTACCTGCTCGAATACGTCAAGGAATGGCCAGCCAAACTGCGACAGGCCCCGCTCCTATGGATCAACAAACTCGCGATGGGCCTCCTCCCAACCAAAGCGCTCTCACTCACGAGCGCCCTTTGCCTTGGCCCTGCCCTGACACATGATTACAGAGAAAACAAATTGTACCCCCACGTCATCGAGTGGTTCCGACAGCTTGATGAGAGCACACCCCAACTAGAGGGGCTCTCCTTCAGCTTACGAACCGCCCTGATTCACGCTCTCCGAAAGGAAATGGCTCTGGACACACACAAGTCATGCCATCCCAGCGTCCAATCCGACCGGTTCTACAAACACGAAGAGTTCGCCCGCAGTGGTTTTGGTCGCACAGATGCGCTCACTACAAACGAAGACTTCGACCTCATCTTGTCCTCCCCCTTGTGTCGTTCTCTGAGAGTCCTCGACCTCTCACTCGACGCATTTGAGGGCGATGAGAGAAATCGATTGGCGGTCCGGCTTCCAGAAGATGACACGTTCAAAATAAACACCATCGCGAAGGTCCTCACCTCAGAAGAACTCGAAGTCTTAGACTGCCAGGGCAACATCCACAATGACTGTGGCGTCGCTTTCTCGGACAGCTATGTAAACTTTTACAGTGACAAACTGGAACGACTCTCCGCACTCAAACAGCTCAATGTGGGAGGTGGTGTCCGCTTGGGTGATAAACAGTTGAAGATGATCGTCAAAAACTTCACAAACCTCGAAACACTGTCGATGGTGCCGGGATTCTCACCTGGAGTTGAAGAGGATGAAGAACTCGATACAAGCACAGGGTATGGGTATGAGTTGGACCGCAACTGGGGATTCTATGATGCAGACTCCATCCGCTCGCTCAATCTCACAAGACAAGGCGGAGAGGCCCTCTTGGAGCTTGAAAAGCTACACTATATCGACATCGGTTGGGGTGGCTACATCGTTCCAGAAGAACTCAAAGAGAAGATCTATGTCGTCAAACCACGGGAAAAACGACCCATCGAAGCATACAAAAACCTCTGGTGTGCACACTTCGAGCCGTGATCCTCACACGACAAACACAACAAAGAACGAAGTACGGCAAACCATGTTCAACCTCACAAAGTTGTTGACAATACGCACAAGCGAGATGTGAAGAGCATTCACACATTGCGATGTACATCAAAGGATGATGACACCAAACATTACATGATGACCTCATCCATATCAAGGACACTCTCATCTGCGTACCGAGAGAGTCGTATCCTCAGGACGCCTCTACAGTCCTCCATCCATCAGTATACACACACAGCCTCACTTTGTGACACACATCACACATCCGGCCACTCCGAAGACTTAAGAATTCCCCCTCAACAAGAAAAAAAGCACCCATCCGACAATATATAAAGAACCGAAAAACCAACAACATACGAGCATCAACAGTCGACACATCCACGACACAGCGCCCCCCCTTTTGCACCCATTTGGAGACTCGCTGTCTCAGTGTAAGTGTAAGCGTTGAGAAGAGTATTTGTTCAGCGCCCAGGAACACAAAAAGAAATGTCAAATGTGTTCCAAGTAAGACAAGCAAGCATATCATCTGTTTATTTTGTGAACGCACGAATCGCACATCTAAGAACACTCGTTATATGAATCAAACGAATCTTGATGTGACAGGTGCATTTCGACCACAGCAAGAGAGTGTCTGCGAAAGAAACAACTCGCTGCTGTGTTTTCAGGAGGTTACGATGAGATACGTTGCATGGATTGGAACCATCCTATTTGCGGTTGTTGGAAGTTTGCTCTCAGTCGGTTGTGGAACAGTCGAAGACAACACACCAAACTATACAAACTCACCGAGTGGAGGATACATTGGTGTCCAGGCTTCACCGAGCCCAACGACCTCTAATGAGGAACGACAGGTTGGTCAACAAAGCAGCGCGCTCACACAAGAAGTCCAAGACGCGCTCAAAGAGACACTGTTTGACGAATACAAAGCACGCGCAACCTATGAGAAAGTCATTAACACCTTCGGGAATATCAGACCCTTCTCGAATATCATCGGTTCAGAGGTCCAACATGCCAACGCGATCCTGAACTTGTACAAGAAATACGGTCTGACTGCTCCTTCAGATCCCTGGAACGCGAGCAAGCTCCCTGCGTTCTCATCTGTCCAGGCAGCATGTCAGGCAGGTGTCCAAGCCGAAGTCGACAACGCCGCGATCTATGACCGCCTACTTCAGCTCAACCTGCCTGATGATATCCGAGCGGTCTTTGTCAACTTACGAGACGCTTCAGAAGACAACCACCTTCAAGCCTTCCAACGATGTGCTTCCCGCTAAAACGGACAAATAACCTCCCTCCTCACGTTCCGTTCGTGAGGAGGGTTTTTCTGGAGAAAATAATGAATACAACACACTTTAGAATGTTTGGATTGATTTTGTTAGGTGGTCTATGGTTCACAGTCTCAGCTTGTGGCTCTCCAGGGACGCTGACCCAAGAAGTCCAGGAGGCCATGAAGGAAGCGCTTCTTGATGAGTACAAAGCAGAAGCAACATACAACAAAATTATCGCGAAGTTTGGCCCAACAGATCCGTTCTCAAATATCATGGGTGCTGAAACCAAACACTCCACATCGCTCGAAAAAATGTACGACACATATCAACTGACACCCCCAGACAACCCGTACAAAGACGATGACTCATCTCTTCCGGACTTTGCGAGCGTAAAAGAAGCTTGCGAAGGTGGTGTACAGGCAGAGATCGCAAACATCGCGATTTACGATCGCTGGCTCAAGATGGAGCTACCTGACAACATCAAAACAGTGTTTACAAGCTTACGAGATGCCTCACGAGATAAACACCTACCTGCGTTTCAAAAATGTGCTAAGTAGCTTACCGTAAGCTCGACACCATCATACTTTGGGTGCATAGAGATACACATCAACATCGTCAAGTGATACAAAAGACGCCTCTATCATGGGCCCAACAACAGCCCAGTCCAACCCACCAAGACCACACCCAAGAGGAGGAATGGCAATAGACCTGATCCCCAACCTCCTCACCTCTTTGACCAACGCAAACAGACCACTCTCGACATCCTCAAAGCGCGACTTTGATCGCCAATGACGCTTGGTCGGGAAATTGATAATGTGTGTGGGCTTGTCCTCTCTCGTGAAGATAAACATCTCGCCAGGTCTCACCTGCTCAGCTTTACAAGCGCGCTTGTATGCCTCAAAATTGTCTGGATATCTCTTTTTGAACTGCAGCGCGAGCCCTTTGCCCATCACACCAACACAATTCACGGGATTCACAATCGCCTCGACCTGTGCATCGAAGATATTGCCTTGCCTTGTTTCAAACATTCTCTTCCTTACTTCCGTCGTTTTCGATAGCGTCGAGTACGACCTTTTTTGTAGTAGGATTTGTATTTGCGCTTGTAGTAATCCTTGTAAAATCGGTCGATACGTGCGACCGCACGAGGTTTGCTTAGCGCCTTCATTGGATCTTCCATCTTCTCCATCACCTTCACCAACGCTTTGTGCTGCCACCTCACAGAACCAAGTTCATGACGTGCGATCCGCAAGACAGACGAAGACGCTGAATAACGCACATTCTTTGAGACCTGAAACGGAACGATCTTCAACAAAGACCGAAACCCACCACTGTTCCCCAGTGCAGAGAAGACCGAGCCCACAACATAACGATGACTTCGAGCCTTCAAACGATATGCCCGCACGATCTTGATATCCAACCGACCTTTGGGGACTTCGATAGGCTTCAACTCTTCATCCAAGAGCCCCAATAACATAGACTCATTCTCACGCAAGCGCTGGTAACCGATATAACGGATCAAACTCGAACGCATCTTGGGAAATTTCTTCGCGCTCTCGTACAACGCATAGCTCGCTTCAGGCTCCTTGTATCGATACAAAATATACCGTGCTGCTGAACGAATACTGCTGTTGTCACTCAGCACCCAGCGCGCAAAACGTGGCAGATCACTCGGCTCCTGAAATTGCCCCAATGCCCGAATCAAAGATGACAGTGAGAGCTGCTTTTTCATCTCTTGGTAGGCAACGCGCTCCTCCTTTTTGACACCGTGACAGGTCGTCTGTACCCACTCCTCACCATCTTTTCCCAAGGCGAGCTGAAGTAGTTCATTGATCAATGTCCGCGCAGCAGGCGTCTTGGTGCGCGCCAAATAATACAACTGTGAATTGCGCCTGTAACGACTTTTGTACTTTTTACACAAGATCCGACGCAACATATGCCGCTCCACACCAGGAAACTGAAAACGCGAGAGCATCATGTACATCGAACGAACCAACTTCTTCCACTCTTTGTCTTTGGACAGCTCTGTAAGCAATGTGAACGCTTCTTTTGAGCCAAGGAGCGAAACGGCTCGCGTCAGTGAATACGCCATTCGCTTCTTCACCCATTTGGGCCACGCGTCCGACAAAAATTGCTTTCGATATGCCTTGACTAACGCTTTGATCGGCGGAAAATACTTCTCATTTCGCGTGTAGGCCAATGCCAGCGCCGCATACGTCCGAAAATCTTCCTCCGCCTTGGGCGTTGAAGACAGATAGGCTTTCAACAAAGGTGCGCTGATATCCTCATCTAGCCGAGACAGTGCACGTGCAGCGTACCCCTTCGCGTAAAACATATTGTAAAACACACGCCGCTTCTTCCAGGGCATCCGATACGTCCGACGTCGACGCTTACGCGCAGACTTCGTCTTTGTCGGCTTCTTCCCCTTCTCCCTGGCGCGTTGTTTTGCGTCAAACTCCGCACGCTCTTTTTGGTATGCCTGTAACAAAGGCGTCAGCGCATCGTGCTTGATAACGGACATCAACAATGAGGCCGCCTTCTTGTTGTTGGCGGCGTAAAGACCTGAGACGAGATATCGCCACTTGATGGGATCTTCTTTGAGCAAAGTACGGAGAATCGGATAGATCTTGTCGAATTGTCCAGTCCGCATCAACGCAGCGAACGCATAACGCCTGACGCGCCCCCAATCTTTCTCTGAGAAACGATCGTCGCTTCGACGACGTGCGACGGCCAACACAGAACGCAGTGACTCCTTCGTCCCAATCTGCGCAAGGGTCACAAAAGCGTCACGCATTCCATACTTCAGACTATACGGTGCATATCGAGGTCGACGCTTTTTCTTCTTCTTTGCGACCTTGGTGTCCTCTTTCTTCTTCGCGGGCAGTGTGCCTTTTGCTGCAGGCGTAGGTTGCTTGGGTTTGCGATAAGCCCAACGCTTTTCCTGCTTGTCCGCATATGTACGGATACGTGAGAGCCAACGTTGTACGGGACCGACGTAGATATCACTCGGTGCTTTCGCCGTAAAACGTAGCAAGCGGGTGTCGTGTTTCTCGTCATTCTCGATCCCATCGAGAATCCAACGTTTGACACCTGGCGTCGAGAGATACATAAGCGCAGACTTCGCCTCCCGCCGCCCTGCGTATCCACTCCCCATAAACAACGCAAACAAGATCTTTTCGAGACGTTTGACCTGTGCGTGAAGGACCACACCATTGTTGATCGCGAGAGCGATGTACTTGAGCGTTGGCAGATAGGGATTGGTGATATAGCGCCTGTCTTGGATTGGCCTCTTTTGGATCAAACGTTCGATCTCCTGGTAGTCATCAAGCCATGAAGAGACGAGTTTTGTGAGCTTTGGCTGGATACCTGCGTAAAAACTCGTCAACATCTGGTGATGACGTAACAAGAACTTACGCCTCGCTGCGAACGGAAGCACCACAAGCCTGCGCGCAGCGCTCAAGTACTGAAAGTGCCGATCCATAAACCCAACATACACCAATGAGTGATATCGCATCACGCCATTTTTCACGAGCTCATCGAGAATCGCTGAGGCTTTCTTTTGGGCTTTTGTCGAATGGTTCTCTGCGATCATCTTGATCGCGTCTTCGCGGTTGAGTGAGAGCACCTTCCGTTGAAGACTCACATAACCGATTTTTTCGAGCGCACGAAACTTCGTTGCGATACCAAATGTCCCTCTCGCCAACATATCACGCAACAACCGGTCGTAGATGATCCCAAGACTGCGAGGAGCCTTTCCCACCCACCTGTAGTAATTGATCAACAATGACATCATCAGAGGTTTGACCATATTGCTGCGTAGATAGCTGTTATTCATCACACCACGGTAGAACTCATATGAGGTATTTTGGCGCAAGAACAACACCGCCTGGCGGAAAGTGTACCGCTGGATCTTGAGCCGCACAAAGATCTTACCACGTGTTCCGATCTCCTTGAACGTGTCATCGAGATAGGTCGTCACAACGCCTCTACACTTCCCAAAGAGCCCAAGGAGCGTTCTGATCCGCATGAGACTCTGTGTCACACCGCCACCAGTGTCGAGATTTAAGAAGTAAAACGTCGCCTCTCCCGCCCTTAAGCGCTTGAGTAAACCCTCCTTGCGAAAGAGCACTTTGCGTTCACCTGTATATCCAGTGCGCTCTCTCATGATTCTGTAGACAGCCTGTTCAAGGCCTCCTCTCGAAAAGCGCGCAAGGTCGATGGGCAAGACGAGCCGCTTCTCCTTCATGTCTCGGAGCATCAATTTGCGGGCGACGATCCGCAACAACATCGAGCTCTTCGAGAAGATCGAGATGTACTGTTTTTTGCGATGTTCATGTAGAGGACGAAGCTGACGAAAGCTAGGAAGTTTTGCCTTCTTCTTTTTCTTCTTCTTTTTGTCCCCTCCGACTTTGCTACCTTCTTTTTTGGCGTCCCCTTGGTCTTCGGCGATTTGCTCCTTCTCGATGGAGACAGAGACCTCTGGGAAATGCCCCATATCGCGAAGCAGTCGATCATTTTGATAGAGGTTCTGCAGACGCTTGTGATACAAGGTGGGGATCACGCGCCCACCTCTGAGCAGCTGGATTTGTTTGGAAAACTGCGCACGTTTTTTGGTGAGCTGACCGGAGACAAAGGGCACGGAGTACGACGCGACAACTGGTGGGGGGATCTGCTTCCACTTCATCTGCGTTTGGTCGAGGAGTTTCTCTGCACGCACGAGCTGTTCGACTGAGGGCTCTGCAGCGAGGAGTGATTCGACCTGTGCGAGCTGTCTGGTGATCGGCTCAAAGCGTTTTGCGTACGACTGCACCCACTGATAATTCAGGACACCAACGATCGTCACGAGCAACGCAAAGAGACTCAGCGCAGTCTTGAGTGTAATTTGTGGCATCTTCTTGATCAGACCGGAGAAGATCGCCATCCCTGGGACGTAGATCAAAATGGGTCGGACATCAAAGGACCGGTTCAAAAGATCGGCGAGTGGGCTCTCTTTGCCAGCCTCTTCTGGGGTAAAGAGCGCTGTCTGATCGACGCCTCGTGTTTCAGCGATCCCATCAAACAAATCCCCCATGTCTTCAACCTGGATGTGTGTGAAGTGTGGGTGGTGGACGGCAAACCACATGTGCGCTGGTAACTCGTCATCGGTAGAGGAAGGGGTTGTCTTTGAGATAGGATGTGCCTGTGTCTCTTCGACCCAGACGATTTTAAGTGTAGGAAAGGACTTACACAGGCGCTTTAAATTCTCCATCATATCGCTCGTGTAATCGGGTTGCCCCACGATCATCACGGAGTCTGTTTGCTGGAGTAGATCTTCGAGGCGATGTTTGGCGAAGACGGCCTCACGTGCCCGTCGGTCTTCGCGATCCTGAAAGATGAAATCATCCCACTCTTTGAGGAGGACAAGTGAGTCCGTCTTGATATTTGGTTTTTCGAGTGATTGGAGTGTGTAATCCACCTGCACCATATGCAAGGCCTGTTCGAGAAGATCGTCAGGTGCGCTGGAGATGATCCCAGAAAACATCCCACTCCTCGCAAGATCACCGAGGCGGATCATGGAACGTTGGGGGCTCAATTGATCGGTGTAGTCACGAAACCACGCGAGCTGTTCATCGATCGAATCGGCGATAAAACCAAGCGGTGCCCGCTCTTCGCTCAAGGCCTTCTCGACACTCTCGGCGATATCACGGCTTTGTGTGCGGAAAATATGATAGCGCACGAGATCTGCGATCGATGGAGACCAGGGTGTACGGTGAAAAGGCAGCGGAACACCACTTGAGGCGCCGAGATGGCTACCACAGTAAAGTAGCCAGCGCTCATTTTTCTTGGCAAACAACGGCAGATGATCTTTCCAGGTCTTCGATGACATTCGTTCTCGCCCCATTGGATCTGAGATACACACACGGATTGTTTTGGATGTTGAACATCCAAGACGGTAACAAACCCGTGAAACGAGTGTCAAGCGAGAAAGGTCTATCCCAAAAAGGGGATGAATGTGGATCCGTTTTGGACTGAAAGAACCAGAGATCGTGGCGTCAAAAAAGAAGACAGTCGTGAAGGTCAGTAAGGGTAGGTAGCAACGTCAGGCGTAGAGTACGAAGATGATACGTCGAAGGTGTTGTTCACTCGGCATCGGAGGGTGTTTCGTCGGACTCAGGGAGCGGCTGAGGGAGCGCGAGATACTCCAGAAGGATCTCAAGATATCGTCCACGACACTCGATACGGCGGAGATTGCCGTAGTGACCTGCGATCATCCTGTCGAGGTAGATCAGCTCGATGGGAGGTTGGAAGGAAGCCATTCGCTTGAGAATACCAGGGACGAGCTTGAGGATCTCATTGTGGATCTCGGATGTACCGTAATCAAAAGGTTCCTCTTGCACAAATGGCTCGTAAAAGATGTCCCGAAAGATCTTGTAGTACTCAGGTTCAGGGACAGGTCCACCAGGTTTTCTCACGCCGAGGGCGAGCAGGCCTTCTTCGACGATATCGTATCGCTCTTCGAGACCGGCCTCGATCGTGTTTTTGTAGGCCGTCACGATCTCTTGTTTGAGGAACTTTACACAGCCAAAGTCGTACATCACGATCGTGCCATCATCCCGGAAGGCAAAGTTGCCCGGATTGGGATCACCGTGGACGGCTTTCAGCACAAAGATCTGATCACAGACGAGGCGAAAAAAGTTCACACCGATCAGATCACGGATCTCTTGTGAGTAACGTGGCTCTTTGACCTTATCAAGTGTATCCCCAGGCTCATACGTGAGGGTCAACACACGTTTGGAGGAATGTTCGGTGATAACCTGCGGCACGACGATCCCAGGTTTGTCTTTGTAGTGTTCGTAGAAGATCGCGGCGTGGCGGGCTTCACTTTCGTAGTCGAGCTCTTCGTGAAGGCGCTCTTTGATCTCTTCAAAGACTTGATTAAGCTGCTTTTTATCGACCTTGACGAGACCACTCGCGCGAAAAGCCATCTTCAGGTGAGCGAGATCGGAGTCACAAGACTCATCGACGCCAGGATATTGGATCTTGACGATCACCTCACGTCCATCTTGGAGGAGTGCCCGGTGGACTTGACCGATGGACGCAGCGGCGAACGGTTCCTCATCAAAATCTTCGAATATTTCGTGTGGTTCGGCACCAAGCTCCGCCTTGATTTGTTCGGCGATCACCTCGTACGGCATGGGAGGGGCTTCTTTTTGCAGGGTGCGCAAAGAATCGGTGAGCTCTTTGGGGAGGATGTCCTTGGCGATGGAGGCCATTTGTCCGACCTTCATAACGGCCCCCTTCAACTCACCGAGGGTTTGAGCGATACGCTCTCCACTCGCCTTATGGGCTTCGGCTTGATCTTTGGCTGCCTGTTCGGCGGACTTAAAGACATTGGAGATGCGCGTCTTTGCATAATTACCAGCAACAGAGGCGGTCATACCAGCGAGTTTAAAGAAGCGCTGTCTCTTGTTGACGGGTTTTTGGGTGTCGCGTTCTTTCTGTTCTTCACTCTTTTGTTCTTCACTCATGAGATCTCAACCACCACACATTGTAGAATTTGTTTGGACATTGGACGAATGGAAAGAGCCCATCTATGATAGGACGTCCCGAAAAAAAGGACAATCCCCGACAAGTGGTGGAGAGGATGGAGGGCGCAGGTGATGATCGGTGGGCGAGAGGAGAAAGAGAGGGTTTCAGCCGACGCGATAGGTCTGACGGCTGGCATTTTGGACGTTGAACACCTCATGATCGACTTGGAGAGTGAGAGGCTCACCACGGACAAAGGTGTAGGTCATGCCTCCTTCGGGAAGTTCTTTATATTCTTTGAGTCGATCACGTCGACTTTTGGTCTCACCGTCTTCATTCCATGTGACTTCGATTTCGATCTTGATAGGCAGTACAATTTGCATGTCGCGACTCTCTATATAAGGATAGTGGAGAAGTGTATGTGTCCAAACGTCACAAAGACGTTGCAGCAGGCGTTCTATCAATGGAGTCCTGTGAATGTCAAGCCTTGCGCTGAGATGAGAAAAGGGGCGTCCAAAAGGAAAGAGCTTGCCAAGCAGAAGCAAATGCACGATATCTTCGTACAGAAAATCATACAAACAATTATCACCAGGAGGTGAACAATGGGTGCAGCCATTTGGAATATCGTGATAGGAATTGTGATGATCATCGGTGGTTTGAGTGGAAAGCTCGCCCTGATAGGAACGAACAGCGGCACAGCATTGGCAGTCGTAGGTTTGGGCCTGACAGGTTACGGGGCCTACCAAATGGTCAACAATAGATGAAGCGGTTCGAAGGTGTTCTCTGGATCTGGCTAAGTACAGAGAACGCTTTGTGTTCTGAGATTCAAAAAGCCTTTATGCCCTTGACATCGGCACAAGAGTGCTGTAATGCAAAAGGCACATGAGAGGCAACACCTATCACCCCAAACGAACAAAAAAAGATGGAAGCAAAAGAACAAACAAAAGAAGAAATAGAGACCCAAGCTCCGGTAAAGGTTAAGGAAACAGAGTCGACCAACCCAGAAGTTCCTGCCATTTCCCCTTCAGCAGCAGAGGAAGTCGGACGGGAGGAGACTTCGACATTGGATGAGATCCCTGTGTTTTCAGCGACAGAGGAGTCTTCGATCTTTGTGCAAGATGAGACGGTTGAGACATCGACGATGACAGATCTCCCTGCGATGAATTTGCAACCAACAGCAGACACAGACAATTCAGTTGTCGACGGTGCAGCGACGTTGGTGGATCTTCCAGCGCTCAATGTCGTGCCAGAAGATGATCCAGATCCAGAAGGTGATCCTCCAACCGATCCGATGGCAGCATCGCACAATCCTCAAGCGCCTCCAACCTCTCCAGGAAACGAAGGCAATCAAACGAGTGAAGTCCCTCAGGTTCCCCCTGCCGTTGAGAGTGACGAAGAATAATCCAGCGTTCCCCAACCTTTCCATTCTCGATTCAAGAAAATAACGCCTCTTCCCAAGCATGTTGTGAGTGCAATATGGAGTCATCAGAAGCCGCGCGCCGGTGTGCATCTCGCAGCTCGATAAGCACTTGCTGTTGTCGAGCGAGTTCCTCTTTGTAGGGTGTGGAGTGTCGTCGTCCGGCGAGCAGGCAGACCGCCTGTGAACACTTCCAAAAGGAGAGCTGGATGTGGGTGGAGAACCATTGGACAAAGCGCTGCTGTTCGGCAGCCCAAAAGACGGCACTCGACGCGAGGTAGAGGGCCTGTGGTAGTCCTTGTGTCTGTTCGACTTCGAGGTGAAGCGCCCACTGCATGTCGTGGAGCTGTTGAGAAAAAGAGTGAGGTGTGAGGAGCCATTGTTGTTTTGTGAGGAGGAGTTGTTCGGCTTGTGGAAAGAGGAAGGAGTCCAGGATCCGATCATCGTAGATCGCGTGTTGTGCACATGAGAGGGCAAATTGGTGCATAACGAGATCGGACGTTTGGAGCATCCATCTGCGAAGATCTTTCTCGTATTTGGTGAGGTTCACATAGCTCTCCTTTGCGATAGGTCAACGATGAGAATGTCCGACATCAAAGGGGAAAAAGCAAGTACAAGGTCGAGATAAGAGAGGCCCTGATCGTTTTCACAGCGCATATGTCGGGGTGAAAAACGATGAATTTTTGCTTGACAAGATAGAAAAAGCTCACTATAAACAAGACCGTAAAGTGCCACGTCAAGGCACCCCCTCCCCCCGTCAGACATCCCCTTTCTCCCTGAATTCAGGGAAAAATCGTCATGAAATGATGTACAGTGTCTAGCAGGGACCCCCCAGAGTGAAGAAGAGGCATTGGGATGTTGCGTACGTTGGTGTGTGCACAACAAACCAAACCAAAGTTCGGGATAACAAGAGGAGACGGTACTATTAGCAACCAAAGCTCAAAGAAGAACAATGAACCCAGAGTGAACCGCAAGATCAGAGCTCGTGAAGTACGAGTGATCCATGAGAATGGAGATCAGCTGGGAGTCCTACTCACCGAAAAAGCGCTTCAACTTGCAGAAGAAGAAGGGCTCGACTTGGTAGAGGTTGCAGACAAGGCGAAGCCTCCAGTCTGCAAACTCATGGATTACGGAAAGTACAAATACCAACAAAAGCAAAAAGCCAAAGAAGCAAAGGCCAACGCGACACGTATCACTGTCAAAGAGGTCAAGCTCCGCCCCAAAACGGACGATCATGACATTGACGTCAAAATTCGTCACATCCAACGTTTTATCGCGGCAGGAGACAAAGCCAAGGTAACCGTACAATTTCGGGGACGTGAGATCACGCACAAAGAGCGTGGTTCGATGTTGCTCGAACGTATTCTCGAAGAGTTGGGAGATGAGGTGAACGTGGAGAGTCGTCCCAAAATGGAAGGACGCTCTATGATCATGTTGCTTGGACCGAAATCCAAAAAGTAGTGTTCCGTCGCCTTCTCAAATGAAACATAGAATCAGGAGTGATAGATATGCCGAAGATCAAAACTTGCCGTGGCGCAGCCAAGCGCTTTCGTTACACAGGAAGCGGAAAGCTTCGTCGCGCGAAAGCCTTCAAAAACCACATCTTGACCAAGAAGAGCAACAAGCGCAAGCGCAACCTGCGACAAACAGGTATCGTCGATGCTGCTGATGAACCACGCATGAAGGCGTTGTTGCCATACGGCAAGAAGTAATCAGCCGCCCATCAACAACGATCTTCGAAAGAGTTTGCCAAAGTGCGAACTCCTCCCGCCCTTTTGTCATCCAAAAAGCGCTAAACCCAAACCGGAAATGATCGCATTTGAGACGATCAACCAGATTGTTTGCGTTTTGGGCTTGAGATCGTTGTCGAGATGGTGATATATTGCTTCGCCTGTTCAAAGGGGCGTCCACCTGGATGCCCCTTTACATTGTTGATATTCCTTAATGAATCGGCATCTTGCCAACAATTATGTCACACTATGATCACAAAATGAGATCAACAATGTGACATCTTTTGACATACATTTTGAAACACTGGAGCAGACGATCTGATCTTAACAAGCGAAGAATGATCGAGATCATTCCGAACGAGATCGTCTTTATCCAAGGAGGTAACCATGAGGGTTAAAGGTGGATTTAAGACCCGTAGACGTCGTAACCGTCAACTCAAACGAGTATCCGGGTTTGTTGCGGGCCGTCGCCGTATCTATCGTCAGGCCATGGAAACACTTCGCCGTGCGCTTGCTTACTCATACCGTGATCGCCGCCAGAAAAAACGCGACTTCCGTCGTCTCTGGATCGCTCGCATCAACGCCGCTGCGAAAGCAAACGGCATCTCCTATAGCCGCATGATTCATGGGCTCAAACAAGCTGACTGTACGATCAACCGTAAAGTCCTCGCGGACATCGCTGTACGTGATCCCGCGACCTTTACTGCGTTGACCAACCTCGCGAAAGAAAATCTTTCCAAGTAGGTCGCTGACATTCATAGCGTTCCCATAGCAACACAGAAAGAGGTGTGTGAAGTATCATGGCTAAAGGAAAAACGATGACAAAAGCTGAACTCGTCGAAGAAGTATACGAAGCCGTTGGATTCTCCAAAAAGGATTCTGCACAGCTGGTTGATCTCGTCTTCGAAACGATCAAAGAGACTCTCGAAAATGGTGAGAAGCTCAAAGTGTCAGGTTTTGGCAATTTTGTCGTCCGTGAAAAGAAAGCACGTATCGGCAGAAACCCGCAGACTGGCGAGGAAATTGAAATTTCTGCAAGAAAAGTCTTGACATTTAAGCCAAGTCAAGTATTAAAGAATGCACTTAACAACTGAGACGCAAGTCAAACGTTGTTGAGTTCCCCCTGAGAATGACGAGTCATTCTCAACCCTGGTCGGGGCGTAGCGCAGCCTGGTAGCGCACTAGCATGGGGGGCTAGGGGTCGGAGGTTCAAATCCTCTCGCCCCGACCATTTTTTTCCTCTCCCCAACTCCCCAGTCCAATCTTTTCTTTTCCAAACACATTCTCCAAGAGCGATTACCTCTCATGAACATCTTGCTCACAAACGACGACGGTATCCACGCCGATGGACTCCGATGTCTCGCAGAAGTCGCTTCTCAATTTGGTGACATCACCGTCATCGCCCCTTCCGAGAACCGTAGCGCCATCAGCCACGCGATCACCATCCACCACGCATTACGTGTCAAAGAGATCAAACCAAATTGGTACGCCGTCACAGGCACGCCAAGTGATTGCACCTATATCGGGATGCACCACATCCTCGATCAACACCCTGATCTGCTCCTCTCTGGCATCAATCACGGCGCCAACCTTGGCATTGATGTCCTGTATTCAGGGACCGTCGCAGGCGCGATGGAAGGCGCACAGCATGGCATCCCAGCCCTCGCCTTCTCGCTCGCTGAGTACACACCGACAGCAGAGGACTGGGTACACGCCAAAAGAGCTGTAGAGGACATCCTACGTTGGTTCCTCACACACTCACCACTGCCAAAGGGCAAGATGCTCAACGTCAACATCCCCAAAGCACCTCTGCCCTCCCCTACTCCCTTCACCATGACACGACTTGGCACCGTCCAATACCCTCCACAGGTCGACAAACGACTCGACCCTAACGGAAAGCCCTATTATTGGATCGGAGGCCTGCCACCAGTGTATGGTTCACAGGCAAATAGTGACAGCGCTGTTATCCAGCAGAAAGACAAGGTGTCGATCACCCCACTGCAGCTCGATCTGACAGATCACGACATGCTCGCCTCGTGGGACGATTCATCGACATAGCGCCCATCCATCTCCCACGAAGGTACAAGACACATGGCTGCCAAAAAAAAGAAAAACAAAAAATCCTCAAAGAAAACCAAGAGCAAATCCTCCAACGTACCCGCCAAAGAGACCACACAAGACAACGCATCCGAAGAGACTGTACAGGACAGCAAGTCCAAAGACAGTACACCCGACACAAGCGAAGACAAAGCAGAGACAAACGCCGACGAAGAGCCCGGAAACGAAGCGTATCAACAGCGCGATCTTCCAGGCTACGTAGGTGTGACCTTCCGCGGTGTGTGTATGGGCGGTGCAGACGTCATCCCAGGTGTCTCCGGTGGGACAATGGCGCTGATCCTTGGGATCTATAGAGAGTTGATCGCGAGTATCCGATCATTTGACCTCGACGCAGCACGGCTCATTATGAAAGGTGATCTCAAAGGCTTCAGCAAGCATGTCAACTTGCCTTTCTTGATCTTCCTCGGTGTAGGGATCATGGGTGCGATTGTCACTCTCGCCAAGATCATCCCGCAGCTGCTCGCCAAACACCCAGCGCCTGTTCACGGTTTGTTTTTTGGATTGATCCTCGCGAGTATCGTGATCGTCTGGAACCAAGTCGAACAACACGACGCGACAACAGTCGCGCTTCTCGTTGTTGGCGCGATCGCCTCTTATTTCCTTGTGGGGATGATCCCAGTCCAGACGCCGAGCAACCACGCCTTCATCTTTTTGACAGGTAGCATCGCGATCATCGCAATGATCTTACCTGGCATCAGTGGCTCATTTATCTTGCTGTTGATGGGTAAGTACGCCTTCATCCTCGAATCACTGCGCCATGTCGTGCACACGAGACAGCTCGATGACAAATTCGTGATCGTCGTGATCTTTGCTGCAGGTTGTGGTGTCGGATTGTTGATGTTCTCCCGTGTCCTCAACTGGTTGCTCGCGCGCTACCAAGCGGTCACACTTGCGCTGTTGAGTGGCTTGATGATCGGTTCACTCAGACGCATCTGGCCCTTCCAGGAATACGTTAAAGCCAAGATCGGCAAGAAAATTGTCGTCAAGAGCTACACCAACTTTTGGCCGAGCACATGGAGCGGAGAGTATATCCTCGCGGTGGTGCTTGTGTTTGTTGGGGTTCTTCTTGTGTATAGTATGCACGTCTTCGCCAACCGCTCGAAGGCTGGCCAGAAGGCATAAGGCGACTCGGCCTCCCCTGACTTTCGCCCGACTTCTTTATTCTTTGGAACCTCATGGTTTGTAACTGACGAAAGGTAGTCCGATGGATCTCAAACAGTATATTCGCGAAGTACCCGATTTCCCCAAGCCAGGCATCTCCTTTAAAGACATCACCACGTTGTTGATGGATCACGCTGCGTTCGGTCACTGTACAGACATGTTTGCCGCAGAGTTCCGAGAAAAAGAGCTCGACAAGATCGTGGCGATCGAGTCACGTGGCTTCTTGTTTGGCGCACCTCTCGCGCACGCATTGGACTGTGGGTTGGTCCTCGCGCGTAAACCCGGCAAATTGCCCGCAGCCACCAAAAGCATGAGTTATGAGTTGGAATACGGTACGGATTCACTTGAGATCCACGAAGACGCCATCGACAAAGGTGATCGCGTCCTCGTGATCGATGACCTTCTCGCGACGGGTGGGACTGCAGGTGCAATTGGAAAGCTGCTCGAAGACTTTGGCGCAGAAGTTGTGAGTTTCGCCTTTGTGATCGAGCTTGAGTTCCTCAACGGTAAAGAGAAACTGAATCCCCACCCAAGCTTCTCCCTGGTCAAGTACTAAATCCCCGTCTCCAAGGCCCATCCCAAAGACCGTTCCCCCTCTCCAATTCATTCTTCCCAAAAAACATCCATACAAAACTCACAAATGACAGTATCCGCGCAAAGTTCCTTGACGATCGGGAGCACAAAGCGGAGAAATTGTTGTTGCAAAGGGTCAGGTCTTTGCGTATGATGAGCGGTGATTTGCCCCTGTAGCTCAGGGGATAGAGCACTGGATTCCTAATCCAGGTGTCGCAGGTTCGATTCCTGCCAGGGGTAACTAAAAAAGCCAATCTTTTTCGAGAGATTGGCTTTTTTTGTAGGCATCACATACAAAACGACCTAAAGACCTTCCAGATTCGTCTCTCAAAAAAGCCACCCAAAAGTACACAAGAGGTATCTGATGGACTTGGTAACACTCATCAAACGAATAGACCATCTTCACAAACAACTCGAAGAATTGCGTCCTATCCCTCCAGATAGAATGAGACGTATCCTGCAAAAATTTCGTCTAGACTGGAATTACCACTCCAACAGTATTGAAGGCAACTCTCTCAACTTTGGAGAAACAAAGACATTCTTGTTGCATGGCCTCACAGCCAAAGGTAAACCACTTCGCGATCATCTCGACATCCAAGGTCACGATGAAGCCATCAAATACCTGGAAGAACTTGTAAAAGATGACGAGCGTCCGTTGACTCAGAACCTGATCCGAGAACTTCACAGGCTCATCTTGAAAGACCCAGGACATTCGTGGACAGAGAACGCAGAAGGTCATAAAATTCCGAAGAAAATCAAGGTTGGTCAGTACAAAACGACTCCCAATCATGTACGAACAATGACTGGAGAGATCTTCTACTTTGCAGAACCACACGAAGTCCCTGCTAAGATGGATGATATGCTTCGAGCATACCAAAAAGATCGCGAAGAACAGGTACACCCTCTCTTCATCGCAGCAAAGCTTCACTATAGCTTCGTGAGAATACACCCTTTTGATGATGGAAATGGTCGCATTTCACGGCTCCTCATGAATCTTGTCCTCATGAATCATAGACTTCCTATGGTTGTGGTCAAAACAGAGGACAAGGACAACTACTACAGAGCGCTGAGACAGGCCGATGGTGGAGACATTGAGGCTTTTGTTTCGTACATTGGTGAGCAACTTGTCCACTCTCTTGAGCTGATGCTCAAGGGCGCCAAGGGCGAAAATATCGACGAAGCAGGTGATGTTGACAAAAAACTCGACTTACTCAAACGCCGACTCCAAGGACTCGGCCAAAAGCCAATCAAAGAGAAGCGCACTTTTGAGAATACACTGCAGTTTTGTGTCTCTTCTATCGCTCCACTCACAAGATCACTTGTCACAGAATTGAGCAAGTTTAACGATCTCTTTCACGAACAAAGCGCAAAATACAACGTAAATGTGTCGAATTGGACGACTGTTGACCTGTTCGACAAACAAATCATGAGACCAGGATATCTGGAAGAATACTTTGAAAAAAATTCAGACAAGGAGCTTCCGAGCAAACTAGCATTGCAATTCTGGTGGGATGGTTTGATAACCTCTGGTACAGAAGCCTTTCAAACAGGACAAGACTTGGATATCGTTTTCCGTCAGTATCACATCGGAATAAATGACCGCTCCAACAAAAGCCGAACCAAGATCAAAAAGCTCTACCATGAAACACTGCAACCTGAGGAGATCGAACTCATCACCAAGGAATTGGTAGATGAAGTGCTTGAAACACTCAATCAGTGGATTGAACAAAAAGAAAGCAACTCATAACCTCCGGAAAACGGTAGAACGTAAACAGGGGAGCTTCGTATAGGTGGGCTCAAAGTAACTTGTCGAGATCCGTAAAGAGAGAATTGGCAGCCCCAAAGTCGAGTGTCTCCAACGCAGGAGTCTCGCCCTTTATCGCCTCAAAAAACTCACCCACAGTCGCAAAACGATCTTTTGGTTCTTTTGAGAGCGCCTTGAGGATCGCTTCTGCCACATACTCAGGGAGCTCCGGAGCATACAACTTCGGCGAAGGTGGGATATGCATGAGATGGGCCATCACGATCGAGATGGGATCCTTTTGCACAAATGGCATCTGTCCCGTAAGCATCCGGTACACCATACACGCCAATGAATACAGATCAGCCCTGCCATCGATATTCTTGTCCCCCTTCACCTGCTCAGGAGGAATGTACGAGAGCGTCCCCAAAATCGCCTCCCCACCCGCTTCCGTCAAGGTCTCCATCGAATGGATACGCGCAATCCCAAAATCCATCAAGATCACACGAGGCTCCGAAGGCTCAGATGGATTGCGTTCAAGCATCACATTGTTTGGCTTAATATCGCGATGAATGATCCCATGTTGATGCACATGATCCAACGCTGAAGCCAATGGTCCGACAATCTTCAGAACCTCCTCAAGCGGTAACCTCTCCCCCTTTTGTAGCCTGTCACGTAGCTCCTCCCCATCGATATACTCCATCACCATAAACGATTGGCCACTCTCTTCGCCAAAGTCGTGGAGTTTAATGATATGTGGATGGTTGAGCTTGGCCAACGCCTGCGCTTCGCGGGTAAATCGCTCCTGCACTTTCTTGTCGAACTTGTGTGCTTTTGCGAGCAACTTGATCGCGACATCACGCTCCAAGATCGGATGCTTCGCACGAAACACTTCTCCCATCCCACCACGACCAAGCCACCTGAGCTCCTCATACTCCCCAAACCGAGAGAGTGGCTTTTGTGGCGCGAGTCGAGTTCTCCCCGAGAGAACTTCGAGACGGTTGGCCTCCTCGTAGTCGATGTCGATCCCGTAAAAACGCCTATCGATAAAGCGACGAAAACGCGTCCTCAAAGGTTGGTACAACAACATGATACTCACGATCAGGATCGCCACAGCCCAAAGGTCCTGTTCTATACCAACAAGCCGAAAGACCTTCCTGAGCAACAAAAACCCAAGCAAAAAGACCACAGCAAGCGATAACGTCAGCGTACTGTAAACAAGTGAACGGTTGATCGTGACGTGAAAAGACCACAGCTTGTAACGAGAGATCACCAAAAAGAACGTCAACAGCGGCGCAGAGTAACCAAGCAACAAGATCACGTCTTGGCTGAACCTCTTTGCGATCAACAAAGTCTCACTTGTTGGCGTCGGGCTCAACACCAGCACAACATACAGCGCAAAAACCACCGCACAAACAACATTACCCAACAACAACCAACGCAGCTGCAGCTTCTCGCGTGGTTGCGTCGTCTCCCAATACCGGAAAAAGATCACCAGCGCGGCCACAGTGATCGTCAACACGTTACCAACCATCGCAGGACGATACGCACGATATTCAGCCCACCAGACCCAAGCGTATATTGTAGGAAAGATGAGCACAAACGGATAGAGCCATCTCCCCCATCCTCGCATAAGCCGTCCACTCGGCATCACGAGCATAATCCCAATCCCAATAGACGCCCCCAACACAGCCTGGACAGCCGCCATCGCCCGCCAAATCTCCCCCAACTCATCGCGGAACATCAATCGCTCCAAAAACTCGATATTGAGCGGATAGGTGCTGATCCCCACAATCGCCAAAGATGTCCAAAGCACCAGCGCTCGATCCGTACGACGCCAACAAATCATCAACGCCATAAACCAACCACACGTCGCCAAAAACAAACGACGGATCATCGATACTGTAGGAAAGACTGTTTGGGACAGGTACTGATTGGTGATGTTCTCAAATAAATCCGATGACTCGGGATTCTGTAGGATCACAGGGACATGATATAGGTAGATGAACATCAAACTCGCCGCGAGCAGTATCGCGGCACCCCACAACGTCCTGGCAATCCAAAGTGTCCTCCCCGTCATCTGCGGTAAAGGTACACCATCCGGACCAGACGAGTTTATCAAAAGAGCGTCTGTATCACCGAAAGGATCAACGGAATGCTCACCTCTCATAGAAGCTAAAGAATCTTGCATCACAACACTTTGTGGTAAAAGTCAATCATCCACCAGATAGAATGTCCACCTGACAACATCTACACACGCACACCATCGCATATCCCCCGTAGATTGACAACATCAACGTCTATGCGCAACACTTCTTGCTTTTGGGCCACTAGAGCCGATCTTGCACACTTCTCCACCCCTAACGACCTCACAGGACAAAAGGCAACCGACAAAAAACACAAGAATCCGTAAGAATTGTCGTTCCAGAAAATGACATCCAAAACACACCTCGCGCACGTACCGTCCTAAAGCCATGAACACAAAAGCGACGAAAGGGAGAAGATGGAAGACAACACACCTAATAAACGAACACTCCTCGACACACTCCAACAACCCATCCCCACCAAATGGGTTCTCATTGTCTTCTCGCTCGTCGTGGGTGTGCCGGCCCTTTGGTTTGCCTATCCATATATCCGGCCAAGAACGACCAAGGAAAAAATCGAAGCCTACATCCAAAAGGCAACACATCCACACACCTACAAACAACACATGAAGAAAGCCATCGCCTACTTCACATCCACCCCTTACCTACAAAAAACATCAAAAGCGACACTTGTCTCTCTTGTCGAACATCCACCAGATGGAACAGCCGCATGTATTGCCCTCAAAGTCCTCTATGAGCTGGCACCAAATGCAAAACGTACAAAAAAAACATTCAAAGATATCGACGACATCGTGAACAAACACTTCAAAAAGAAGGGGAATAAGCACCAGATCAAGCGTTTACAATGCCCCCCCAAGATGTCCTTTCAAAGGATCATGATCCGCTCAAATCTCATCGACGCGAGCTTCCCAATGGCTGACTTCTCAGACGCATACATGCCAGGCGTTCTCATGCTTGGCGCCACGCTCAAGCGCGCCAACTTCACACACGCGAACCTCTCTGGTGCGATCTTACGTGGTGCCTCTCTTCAGGGTGCCAACCTCAAGCATACAGAGCTGACCAAAGCCGACCTTCAGTACACAAACCTGACAAACGCCTCACTCACCCACGCAAAACTGAGAGGCGCGAAGCTCTCGGGAGCCTTGTTAGGTGCCGACTTTTCTCACGCAGATCTAAGCGAGACCACACTCGACTACGCAAACTTCAAAGGCGCGACACTGAAAAACACAAACTTGAAGGGCGCGAGCTACAACAGCGCGACACAATGGCCCACCTCATTCGACCCCAAACAACACAAGATGACCTGCTCTGACTGCTCCCCCTGACCCTTTTCCTTCAGCCTCCCCCATCTCCCTGCAAAATATCACGGCCTAAGGTGTCTGGTTCATTTCCTTCAAGGACGCACGCACAACAAACATCGATTGTCCCCCATTGCTCTTCGCTTTCGATTCTCCGAGCTCGATCGATGAGCGCGTTGTCCCTGCCACGAAGAGTGTATCCCCAAACAACGTCGCGCTCGTGACGAGATCATTGCTTTGCAACTGGAATAAAGACCGCTTCGACAATTGGCCATCCATTGAGAGTGACACTACAAACAACTCTTTCGTGATGACGGGCTCTGCACCCTGTGTCTTTTCTGTTCTTGTCCCAACCACCTGAAGACGCCCCTCAGCATCGACAACAATCGCTGTGTATTCGGGATTCTCGTCATCATGCGTCGCCTGTGACCAAACGACGTCAATCTGCGTATTGAGACGAAACACCTTGCTTGTTCTCGCATTGGGTGGCTCAAAGCAAAGACCTGAAAGTACAATATCAGCTTCGCCTGCCGGGACGATGTGCGTGGTGGACAGTGTACAGGGGAGCTGCTTCATCCCCTTCACCGTCAATAGCTCACCTTTTGCACTGAATGTCGCGATATATGCACCATCATTCACACCATCAGTGACGATGGTTTTGTCACCAAACGGAATACTATCGAGCTTCTTGTTCACGTAAAATCGACTAAAGAGATAGATCGTCCCATTTGCTGCGATATGGAACGTAGCCTTCTGTTGGATAACACTGAAGACATCAAATTGCTTGTACCAAAGTGTCTTCCCTTCCTTGGAAAATGCGGCGAGAAACAATCTCTCATGGTACTTTTCAGGGCTACCAGCTCCAGCTTGACTCCCGATGACGCCACGTCCTCCGGTCCAAAATCCCGAGATGACCACAGTACCATCCTTCTTCGTGACAGCATGCTCGACGCGGACATTTTGCGCTGGAATGATGGTCGCGGTCGCCTTCTCTCCGGCTTTTTGTTTGGGGTGGAAGATCGCAAGATGGTCTTTGGGGACAGTGATCGTCGAGAGGACTTTCTCTTTGTCTTTGGCCAAGTAAAACGGCAATGACTCGGCGGAAAGAAGCGCTTCAGGTGTGGTCTCGTGCAGCGTTGATTTGCCTTCTTTATCGACGCGCAACAACATCTGCTTTGGAGCCTGTCTTGGGTTGTAATAGGTTGTCTTCCCAACACGACCATTCCATTCGATAAGCGCGGCAAGACCTCCATCTTGAAGAGACTTCATCCACAAGGGATACAGCATCGCCTGCCCCTCACTCTTCACAGACCATTGCACTTTTCTATCCAATGAGCGCTGCTCCACAAACGCGTTCCCCCCGACCGAGTGAAAGATATCCTGGCCAGCCTCTTCAGAGAGCGCGCCGCTCAACAACAGTTGACCACTCTGCTTCGAAAATGTCAGCTGTGTAACGCTCCTTTTGTTGGACTCCTGACTCCACTGAAGGCTCCCTTTCGAGATAGACCATACACCGTGAAGTTCAGGGTCTTCTGGGGTGATTTTGCTCCCATCAAGGAGAGTGAAGCTCAAGTTTGTGCTGCGTCCCCAAAGGAAGACTTTTTTCCCTTCCAGATCAAAGGCAAATGAGTGAAGAAGACCTGCAACAGGAAGTGTAAAAGGGACTGTGTTCAATGTGATTGTCTTGGTTTTATCAAAGATCATCCGAAAGAGACAATTTGATGGGATCTTCCGCCCGTAGAATGCCCCATCAAATGAACTGATACCGATCACATGGGCTCGTCCCTCTTTGTCGACAGACAAATGGTGGATCTTCTGTCCATCAAATGATTTTCCGTGCCCTGTGATCGAATCGCCTGTGTACACAAAACCAACAACGCCCTCTGGACTTAATATCGCGACAAAAGCACCACCCTTGAAGGTGTCTGGAACTTTCCCAACAAAGGCAGGAAGTGATGCAGCACTGTAGGGCGCCGTCGATGCACTCACCGCTTCGTTCCCTGCAAGCCAAATTGTGTTGCCTGAACTCCATTCGAAGTGAAGCAGACTGGAAAAACCATTGTTGTATTGGGAGCGAATATGAAAGGCCCACTGAGGCTCCCACTCCGCATTGAGCTTCCCGAGAAAGGTCGTCTCCATACGTGTATTTCCACCTATGAATTTGGACTTACCAAATGTCACCCCCCCACCCTGTACCAACGCACGAAACAACACAGAGCCATCACTCCCCACACGAATGCCACCAAATCCATACAATCGCTCAAATTGTTTTTGTTTTAAGAGTTTTCCTTCGGAGCTGTACTTTAACAAGAACCGACCAAAAGCGATCACTGGATTGCCAGCAGTATCAAGATCCAAACCACCAACCTGCGCTTGATCAAAGGACTTGACCCATTCAATCTGTCCTTTGGCGTCGGCCTTGAACAAGAACACACCTTTTTCGGACTCGCTCTTGATCGTCCACTTGCCAAAGTGCGCGATAAAACGGTAGTTCCCTGCGACATACACACTCCCATCATCAGGACTGATAGCCGTATAGTGAACCGATGTATTCGCTCCTTCTCCACTCAGAAAGGACCAATCCTTACGCAATGGCGATGTGACAGCCTGCCTTGGGATGACTTCTTTCGTGACAGGCGGCTTGCCAGGATCCTTCTCATTCCCAACAGGCGGGATCTCCACAGATGTATGACAACCTGTCCCAAAACCCACACATGCAACCAAACACAATACCAAACAAAAATGAATGAAATGTCTCATATCCTTCTCCATCATTGAGCGTTTATACTCTTATGTTGCACATGACAGACCATCTCACAGAAAAACAAACAAAACCATATAAAACAAAGACATCAACATGAAACCATCGACTCATAGAAGAGGATAGTTTTTACCATTTTGTGGACAAGAGGATACATTGTATCCGATCGATGTAAAAAGATGAGAGTCCAGCTCCCCCTGCAGTTCAACTTCGTTGGCAAGGGGAGCGATGCAAGACCCCCTCAGACGGGCTTCGCCCGCCAGCTCCCCCTGCACAACTTCGTTGGCAAGGGGAGCGATGCATATCAAACAAGATATCGCGATATAAACAAGAATTCCGTGTATATCGTACGGATGTCAGTAGGGTCGGGCCTTGTGTCCGACCTCAATATACGACCATATCGGCAGAGTAGTCCCTCCTCTCGAAAGGGTTGAGAGGAGGGAAGTCGCGAAGCGACAGGGAGGAGAGTTTGTTGAGGCGGATGATTGCAAGTGAAGACGCAAAAAACCCACTGCAAGTTCGTAAGCAAAAGGGAATCCAAGGATATGGCCTTGCTATATCCGCCTGGAAGGAGGGGATGATTTGGTGGAATCAGGGGAGTTTGCGGAGACACAAGTGCAACGTCCGCCGGATCAGAACTCTAGAATTCCCCGTACATATCGGTTGGTTTGTCCCTCCTCTCGAAAGGGTTGAGAGGAGGGAAGAGCCGAAGGCTCAGGGTGGAGAGTTTGTTGAGGCGTATGTTGCAAAGCGTACGAGGCAAATCAGCCCGACGAGGGCGCTTGCCTTGGACGCAACTGCAACGTCCGCCGGATCAGTTCTGCTGACGAGGTTTAGAGAGGAAGTAGAACACACCGACCATCGACAACATCCCCACAAATGTCAACCAAGAGAGTACGCCACCAGGGATACCCAGCTTTAACTGTTTGAGCCCCATACTCGCGAGTAAGGCAAGCCCGACACCCATCAACGACTCTCCGGCGATCACACCTGATGAGAATAACACACCACGATGAAGACGCTGCTCGGCCTCCTTCTCCTTTGCACCTCCCGCAAGAAAGTGCGCCAACAAACCACCTATCAAGATCGGAATGGCCAACCCAAAAGGCAGATAAATCCCAACTGCGATGGGCATGATGTGTGCGCGAAATGATGACTTCCGACGCTCAAGAATCGCATCCACGATCAGAATCACCACACCAACCCCTGCGCCAATCCCCACCATATCCCAAGGCAACTTGCCATCCCCGAACAAACCCTTCGCGAGACTTGCGAATAAACCCGCTTGCGGCGCAGCCAACAACTTCCCACCAATCCCACCAGGTGTGTTGTTGTGTAAGAGTTGCATCACAGGTGCCATCACGACGGCCGCAACAGCCACACCCACGATCTGCATCGTCTGCTGTTTATAAGGTGATGCTCCTACAATCTGGCCGGTCTTCAGGTCATTACAGACATCTCCAGAGGTACACGCTGTACAACACACTATCGCCGCCACCCCTAATGTCGACAACATCCCCGCCTCACCAGAGAAACCAAAGACCATCAACATCCCACCAGTGAATAACACTGCCGTAATGGTCATCCCTGAGACTGGACTGTTCGAGTTCCCGACAAGCCCCACAATATAACTCGCGACGGCCGTAAAAAAGAACGACATCACAACCATAATGACCGTCGCAGCGATCGCGACAGCGATGTGCTTCGTCAAGATCGCGTACACAATCCCAATCAAAGTGATACACAAAATCGCCAACCCCACGATCACACGAGAAGGCAGATCCCGATCCGTCTCAGGCACATCTTCCTGCCCTGACGATGACTTCCTCAGCTCACGAACCGCCTGCACGAGACCATGACGCACCTTGACGATAGACGCGATCCCACCAATCACCATCGCACCGACACCGATAAAACGAATCTTCGCCTTCCATAGAGACCACGCACCACCAAGCGGATCGGCTAACATCGCCTCTGTTCCGCCCAACAAAGGGATCGCGATCAACCAACCAATGGTTCCGCCCAAGAACAATAAGAACGCGACATTCAGACGGACGATAAAACCGACACCGACGAGCAAAGGCGCGCTGTCACTGCCAAAATAAAAGATCCGACGTCCCCATGTCATTGCACCTTCGAGTGTCGCGTGAAACAACCCCAGAAAACTCGCGAGAAACTTAAACAAGCCCCCAACAATCGCACCATAGACAACACCGAGTGCATCCCGATGGTCACCTGATTCATCAGAGCTGGCCTCCAACACAGAGGCACACGCGACACCTTCGGGGAAGGTCAACTCATCGTTATCCCCTGTCACAAAGACTCGCCTCATTGGGATCATCATCAAAATACCCAAAAGCCCACCAGTGAAGGCGATCAACGTCGTCATCACCATGTCGAACTTCTGCCACGTACCGAGCAACACAAGCGCCGGAACAGTAAAGATAATCCCTGCAGCCAGCGATTCTCCCGCTGACGCAGTCGTCTGGACCTGATTGGCTTCCAAGATCGTCCCGTCACGCATGATGCCTCGGAAGATCAACATCGCAAGCACCGCCGCAGGAATAGAAGCCGAGACGGTCATCCCAGCCTTCAAGCCAAGGTAGACGTTCGCCGCCCCCATCACGACAGACAAAATGATACCTAAGACGACAACTCGGAAGCTCAACTCCGCAACAGGACCTTTGGGTGATGGCATATAGGACTCCCTATCTACGTTGGTAATGGACAACAAGTGGATACATCACAGAAGATAACAAGAACACCCTCAAACCCATTTGACGAAGATCAATCCCTCCGCCTGTCTCGTCAGTGTCACTGCTTTTTTGCGAGGACGATATTGAACACGCCCTTCTTTCCCTTACCATGAGAGTAAAGAGAGATCACCAATGAAGCGCGCACAAACGCGTCTCCCTTGATATATGGATCCCCTGCAAAGTACAGCTGCGTGGTGAGTGGCTCGTGGCCTTTGGCTTCGACCTTGTAGTGGATATGGGCAGGTCGATATGTTGGTCCGTTCAAGTAGCGTCCAGGGACCACAGTTGTGTATCGATACTCGCCCTTGGCGTTGGTTCGCATACGACCACGATACTTTGTCGTTTGTTTGGGTGGATCATCGACACCATCGTTATCATAGGACCCTTTGGCGTCTGCATGCCAGACATCGACGAGGCAATTCGCCAATGGCGTTTTACAATCAGCCGCGTACACGACTCCAGAGATCTCCAGCGGGACACCACCCTCTCCTTTTGGGACGAGATGTGTTTTCCAGGGAGCACCTCCCCTGTAATAAGGGCCCTCGATGTTATCCTCTGTGGGTTTGCATTGCTTTTTGTTTGCACAGCCAAAAGCAGACACAGGAAACCACATCGCCGCAAATCCAGCACACCACTTCGCACACGCCCCCAAAAAACGCCTTCTGTTTGGATGGTGTGGGTTGTTGTTTGTGTCTTGATGATTCATGAGCACTCCTTTGATTGTCATGTCGAAACGAATCGCTGTTACGATGTTGTAGTGAACACACACCCACCCGATCGTTCCCAAATCTCCCCCATCATCCTTTTCCTACGCCCTCGCAAGGTCAAGGGAGCCGCAAGATCCCCACAAAGAACAACCTGTTGGTGAATCCACCGTACGTC
>MDTC01274691.1_pt1 | contig 29971 bp, 30 predicted proteins | sample 811181 | NCBI WGS metagenome assembly MDTC01 (sample SAMN05326644, study PRJNA326480) | marine metagenome | isolation source: seawater | place: Pacific Ocean: North | collected 2011 | reverse complement strand
TATACTAATTAGTTTTTTCATTTAATATTCCTTTTATACTCAATTTAATAGACTCATTCAATTTGGAAATAATTTTTAATTTTAGTTTTTTTTTAGTTTTTTTAATATTTGGAATATATTTATCTATTTTACTACTCTTATATTTTTTAAGGACAATAGGTTTATTAAATATTTTACCTATGCGCGAAGCTAATTCTCTCAGCTCTATTTTCTCATTTGAGCCTACATCATAAATAGGACAATTAATGTTCGAATTTATTGCTATTTTAGTAAGCCACACAATTAAATCGTCTGCATACATGTAGCTACGAATAACTTTATTTTTAGAATTAACAAATATTTTTTTATTATGTAGTCCATCATTAATAAAGTTTTCAATAGCATAATGGCTGTCTTTTGGTAGCCAACAGCCAACAAATGTATAACATCTTGCTATTGAAGTTTTAACTTTATTTTTAGATAAATTTTTAATTTTATTTTCAGAATAAAGCTTAAGCTTTGAGTAAATTTTTTTGTATTTAGAATTATGAAATTTACTCGTTTTAGAAACGATCCCAGAACTTAAATATAAAATATTATTTAGATTTTGTTTTTTTATTATTTTACAGAAATTATTAATAGTTTTTTTGTGTTTTTTAATTATTTTGCCTGCATTTTTGTATAAAGCAACATTAGTTGTTTCAGCTGCGTAAATATAAAGATCTGAAATTGGTAATACTTTTAATCTTTCTATGTCTCCTTTTATCAATCTAATTTTTTTAAGATTAAGTGATTTAATCTTTTTTATTTTATTAGGAGACCTACATATAATATTTATCTTTTTTACATTAAATTTTTTTAGCTTATTTCTGTTGAAACCATCTATGAAAGATTTCCCTATAAAACCACTTCCGCCTATTATTGTTAATGTTTTCAAAATTAATTTACTTCAAATTTTAATTTTTTTAAAATTTAACACCACATTATGAATATACAAAATATCTTTTTGTGACAAACCTTGATGACAACCTATTAATAAGCCATATTTCATTATATAGTCTGAATTTTTAAAACTATTTAATTTATTTTTATCAGATATAAGAGAGCTAAAAGCAGGATGTCGTAGTATATTTCCGGTGAAAATAGGTCTAGTTTGTATTTTATTTTTTTCTAAATAAATTTGTAATTCTTTTCTCGTAAAACTCGCATTTTTTTTTAAAATTATTGGATAAGCTAAAAAATTAGTTTTAACATTGTTACTTACTTTTGGGGGTATAAAATTATCTAATTTTTTAAAAAAGGCTAGATGTGAATTAAAGTTTCTATTTCTTATTTTTGTAAAATATTTAAATTTTTTAAGCTGCTCTAAACCAAATGATGCCCCGATTTCAGATGGTTCAAAATTATAACCAGCTTCTGAAAAAACAAATTTTCTATCGTAATCATAACCTTTAAGTTTAATACCCAATCTTTTATTTATATTTTCTGAATCTTTTATTAAAGTAGACATTCTTCCCCAGCTCCTTAAAACTTTAGCTCTTGTGAAAAAATTTTTGTTATTAGTTAGTAAAATTCCTCCGTTTCCTGCACAACTAATTACATGTGATCCATAAAAACTTGTGATTGAGACGTCACTAAATTGTCCAGTAGGTTTATTGTCAATCTTTCCACCCAGAGTATCTGCTGAGTCTTCTATCAACATAAGTTTATGCCTATTAGCAATAAGTCTTAATTTTTTCCAATCTGGGATATTTCCTATTAAGTTAGGAACTAAAATTGCTTTAGTTTTTTTTGTAATTTTTTTCTCAATTTTGTCAATATCTATTTGCAGTGTTTCTATTTTACAATCTACAAAAACTGGTTGTAAACCGCTTAACATTATTGAAGAAACTGCTGTTCCAAAATTTAAGCAAGGGGTAATTACTTCACTGCCTTTTTTTAAATTCATAACTTTAAGAGCTAATATTATTGCAGAAGATCCAGAATTAACCATTAAACCATATTTTTTTAAAAATAGTTTAGCAATTTTATTTTCAAATTTTTGAACAGAAGCACCCATTTGCGTTGATTTCTTTAAAGTTTTAATTACTGCGTTAATTTCTTTGTAATTATAAACGTTGCGACCGTAAGGTATTTTAGATATTTTTTGACTCATTTCTTTAATTTTATTTATTGTATATGTACATCATTAATTGTTTTTCACAAACTTTTTTTACTGAAATTCCGTTATTTACCATAAAGTTCCATTCTAAAACTTTTTCAACTGATTGATTTAAATTCCATTTAGATTGCCATCTTAATTTTTTATTTGCCTTTTTGCTGTTTAATTTTAAAACTTGAGTTTCTATTTTCTTGGATTTAACTACAGAGTATTTAAAATATCTTTTTTTTTGTATTAATTTAATAATTTTAATAACTTTTTGAAAATTTTTATTTTCTGGACCAAAATTCCAAGTAAAAGAATTTTTATTAACTGATCCTTTATATTGCTTCTCAGCCAAAGTAAGGTAGCCGAACAAAGGATCGATAACGTGTTGCCAGGGGCGTATATGGTTTGGATTTCTAACTTTAAGAGTTGTTTTATTATTTAACGACTTAATTATATCTGGAATTAATCTATTTTTTGAAAAATCTCCTCCACCAATAACGTTACCTGCTCTAACTGTTGAAACTTTATTTTTAAGGTGAGTGTTATTAAAAAAAGATTTTACATAACTTTTAACAATAAGTTCTGCTGCTGCTTTTGATGAGCTATAAGGGTCAACTCCTCCTAATCTATCGGTCTCTTTATAACTTTTATTTTTTTTACTTATTTCATAGACTTTATCAGTAGTAATTATTACTACTGATTTAACTGATTTTACTTTTCTTATACTTTCAAGAAGGTTCAAAGTTCCAATAGTATTTGTATTAAAAGTTTTTATAGGGTTATCAAATGAGTCAATTACGAGAGGTTGTGCAGCTAAATGAAAAATGATTTCTGGTTTACACTTTTTAACAAATTTTTTAGTTTTTTTGAGATTATTAATGTCAGAGTAATAGTTTGAGGACAGCTCTTTTTCAATATTCGACTTAACGAATAAACTTTTTTTCTCAGGTTTAAGAGATAATCCATAAATATTTGAATTTAAATATCTTAAAATAATGCATAACCAAGAACCTTTAAATCCGGTATGTCCTGTTATGAAAACTCTTTTTTTGTTCCAAAATTTTTTGTTAATATAATGTGACACTAGTCATTTAAATATCACTGCATATCTATTTTATCAAATAAAAGTTTGATAGATATTAGTTGAGCAATAATTAATTTTGACGAAACATTTTTTATAATTTAATGTTATTAAGAGGCTTAATTATCTTAAAAATGCACAAAAAAATAAAAAACTTTTCACTTTTTTTAATATTGCTGTTTACAGTCTATTGTGCTTTCAACATTGGAATTCATTGGGATGCAACACTTCATTTGAAAATGGGGAAAGCGAAATTAGATTATTTGTTTTCTTTAGGCGAAATTAATAGAGATCTATTTGTTGGAGCAAAATTCTTTCCTGGATTATCTTTTGCTATAACAGCTTTTTTTACAAAGTTTTTTCCATCAAACTACGAATTTGAAGTTTTACATCTTTCGAATCTTTTTTTCTCATTAAGTGGAGTATTGGGTATCTATAAATTATCTAAAATTTTATTTAATAAAAAAGTTGCTGAAATTGTATTCATTGTTCTAATATTTTTTCCGGTTTTTTTCGGACATATGTCAGTCAATCCAAAGGATACAGTGATTGCAATGTCTTTTGTATGGATTAATTATTATACATTTAAATATTTTATTAATGATAATTCATCTAAAAAAATTAGATATATAATAAAAATTTCTATATTTATTGCCTTAGGTTGCGGTATTAGAATTATATTCCCTGCAATTCTTTTACCACTTATATTTTTTATAATCTTAGAAATTTTCTTTTTTAAAAAGATTATAAGTAAAAATTTCAAAAAATTAATTTTTTTCTTTGATGTTATTAAAATTTTTATATTTTCTTATTCAATATTATTGGTATTTTGGACTCAAACACATAGTAATGTTTTAATCTATCCTTTTAAATTCTTATTAGAAACTTTCACTAATACTCCAGTAGCAGTACCTGCAAATCTAATTTTTGGAGATTTTTTTCTCATTAAAGATACTCCAAAATATTATATTATCTTTAATCTTTTTTTTAAAACTCCTGAATATATTGTTTTTTTATACTTAATATCAATTTATGTTTTGATTAAACATAATAATTTTTTTACACAAAATTTTAAAAATTTTAATTATAAATTATTTTATCTTCTTGCTATATTAATTTTATCTAATATTATTTTTATATTATCACCTATCAAATTTTATGACGGTTTAAGACTAATATTATACCTTTTTCCTTTTTTTGTAATTATACCCTCGCTAATACTTTATTTTATATCTGCTAACATAAATAAAGTTCACTATAAGATATTAACTTTTTTAATTATAATACTTGTATTTAATTGCTTAATTAAATTTTTTTATCTTACTCCTTATCAATATGTTTATTTAAATAATTTTGCAGGAAAAACTATTAACAATAATTTAAAATTTGAAAATGATTACTTGGGCACCTCTATTAAGGAGTTGATTTCAAAATCAAAATTTTTAAATAGTAAAGATACAAGGATTACTTTTTGTGGAATTGAAAAAAAAAATTTAAAACATTATTTAAAAAAATATAAGTTTTCAAAGGTGTTAGTTGTAAGGCCCGATGAAAAACCAGATTATGTTATAATGACCAATAGAGTAAACTGGTCAGTAACGAATTCACAAAATGGTGAAACTTGTTTTAAATCTTATAAAGGTAAAACTATATCTACGGTTTCAAGATATGGCTTGATCTTGTCTAAGATTAATAAATTTTAAACTAGCTAGTTTTTTTTTTAATTTGTTCAATTTTTATTTTTTTTGTTAAATTTCTTTTTTTGTCGTATAAAAGTTTTATTTTAATTTTTTTATTAATTTTTACTTTTAGATTTTTAATATTTCTTACTTCCATATTGTCAGCCACAGCTGCCACGGGTCTTTTAACAAAGTCATAATTTTTAATTAAAATAGTAAAATTATTAGAAATTATTTTTCCCTTCCATCTTCTTGGTCTAAATGGGCTTATTGGAGTAACTGCTAATTTTCCAGAATTTAGTGATAATATTGGACCATTAATTGAAAGATTATAAGCTGTGCTGCCAGCTGGTGTTGAAATTAACACACCATCTCCAACTAATTTTTTTACAATAGTATTTTTTCCAACTGAAACTTTTAAAGAAGAAGTTTGTTTACTTTGTCTAAAAACTGATACCTCATTTATAGCGATAATCCTCTTTACTCTTTTACTCTTATCTAAAGTTTTTATTTCTAAGGGGTTTATTATAATTTTTTTTGATTTTAAAATTTTGTTTTCTAAATTGATTTGAGAATATGAATTCATTAAAAATCCAAAACTTCCACAGTTTATACCATAAAAAGGTTTATTAAATTTATGATATTTTTTTAAAATATTCAGCATGAATCCATCTCCGCCTCCTACAACAAAAACATCACATTTTGAAATACCATAGTTTTTATACTTTTTTAATAAAACATATTTAAGTTTTTTTGACTTTATTGTTTTATCAAAAATAAAATTTATTTTAATCATTATTTATGGTGCCCTCGGCCAGACTCGAACTGGCACTCCCAAAAGGGCAAGGATTTTAAGTCCTTTGTGTCTACCAATTTCACCACGAGGGCTTTCCAGCATATATATACATTAATTAGTAATTTTGGCAAAAATAAAGTTATTAAAATTTATTTGAGATCTTTATCAACGCACCGTATTCAGGGACTACACTCATAAAATTATAATTAGTATCAAAATCTAAATCAAATACACCTAATTTTTTTGAATAATGACTATTGAGTTTATAATCTTGTAAAGCATCTAAACTTAGGGCTAATTGATAATTTTCCTTGATTTATATTTTTTGACAAAGTAATCTTAAATGTCCTTCTCCGAACTTTGAATGAAATTGCTTGTCTTTAGAAAAGTGTTTATCAAAATCTGTTGGTGAATGGCCCCTTAAAGGTCTAATATATTTAAAGCCCATTTTTTTTAAGAATTTTATATATTTTTTCCAAGTAGTATTTTTATATTTTACGATAAAATTATCTCTTATCATATATTTTTTATTATTACTTAAAGGATAATTTAATATATAATTAGAAAATTCACTTGTACTAAACCTAGATAAAATTCTTGCTGTCATTTCTATAGTTATACCTCTTAAACTTTTCGATCCTTCACCAGCTGTATGTAAAAGAAAATAACCATCTTTTTTTAAAACTCTATAAACTTCTTTATATGCTTTCATTTCACTATTATTATCTATTATATGGTGAAAAACTCCATTTTGAATGGCAAAATCATAAGTTTCAGATCGTACTTTTAAGTTAGTAGCATTAGAGTAAATAAATTTTAAATTTTTTGTGTCAAATTTTAGTTTTTTAGACATTTTATTGGCATACTTTATTGAATTTTTACCAATATCAATTCCTAAGCAAGACTTCGCACCTAATGTTTTTAAAGCCATAAGAAATTGACCATGTCCACAACCAAAATCAATACATTTTTTACCTTTGATTAAGGGGCTTAGTTTATTAATTTTAACTCTCTTTATATAAGGTTTTAATCTATCATTAATAAATTCCTTTTTTGTATAGTTAGGCCAAAGTGTTTGAAAATAGTCTTTATGAAATTTATCAAAATCTGTAATTTTTTTATGATAAAATTTAGATGATGAAAAATTGCTGCTCATCTTTTTATAATTACTTATTTTTAACGATAGACTTTTTAAAATAATAAAAGGCTTTGCAAAAATATTTCCTTTAAATTTCCTATTTATTAAAATACCTTCAGTTAATACATAAAGTACAAGTAGGTCAGATATTAATATTCTAAATAAAGCGTTTGACTTGGGAATTTTGTTCAGAGTGTTATTTATCTTTTTGAATTCATTTAAATATTGTTTATAATTCATAATACTAATTCGTAATATCGATATATATTGACAACAGTCAAGGAGAAAGCATGAAAAAAAAAATTTTAATTTATAATTCGGGAGGTGGTCTTGGAGATTCTATACAGTTATTTTCATTAATATTAAGCTTAAAAAATAATTTTAATAATTACGATTTGTATTATCTTGGAGCTCATCCAAACCATTTTATTGACTCTTTAAAAGATTATAAAATAAAAGTAAAAAATCTTGATTTAAATTTAAAGTATTTTGGCTTTAGATGGTGGCACTATTTTGTGACCAAAAATAAATATAAAAATATTGATAATAAGGAATACGATTTAATAATTGATTTACAATCAAAATTAAGAAATACTCTTATTTTAAAAAAAATCCCTAACTTAAATTTTTATTCTTCTACTTTTAATTTTTATTTTTGTTCCATAAAAAAGAATTTTTCTTTCAAAAGAAATTTGACTGATATGACGTTACAAAATCTTAATACTTTTTTAAATTTAAATATTAAAAAAACAAGTTATGATGCTGAAGTGATTCCGGAATTATATAAAAAGGAAGCAAAAAGGCTGTTACCAAATAATAGTTATATTGGTTTTTCAATTACTCAAGGAAATTTATATAGAAAAAAAACCTGGCCTTTAGAAAATTTTATAAAACTAGCGAACCTAATAGTTATAAAAAATAAAGTCCCAGTCTTTTTTATTGAAAAAAAAAATATCAATTTAATTAACAAGATTAAAGCTGAAGTTCCTAATGCAATATTTCCAGAATTAAAATCTCAAATTTCATCTCCACCTTTAGTAACTTGTTTGGCAAAAAGACTTGATAAAGCTATTTCAATAGATAATGGTGTAATGCACATGATTGGTTTAGCAAATATTCCTATGATTATTTTGTTTGGTCCAACTGATGCAAAAAAATTTGCACCTGAGGGAAAAAATATAAAAATTATAGATAGTAAGGAAATTTATAAATCAAACGATATTTCTAAAATAGGAGTTGAAGATGTTATTAAATATATTTAATCCCTAAATTGCTTGATGTTTTTTCTTTTTGTCATTTTCAAAATATCTCTTTTACACAAAATAATTTTTTTACTATTTGTTGATCTTAAAACTACTGATACACCTACCTTACCTAATCTAAAAAAAGGATAACTTCCTATTTCTAAAAACTTTTTATATTTTTTTTGAATTTTTCCTAGATCATGGGAAATTTTACTCTCAACGGTATAAAAATTTATAGATTTACTTAACATCTTAGACCCTTTTACTAAAAATTTTTTACAATTATGAATCATGCTTTTTAAAATTAATGGAACTCCTGGTAATGAAAAAACATTTTTAATTTTAAATCCTGGCGCAGCACTGGATGGATTGTAAATTAAATTTGCCGTTATAGGCATTTTAGCCATTTTTTTTCTTCCGTCATTGAATTTTAATTTCCCATAATATTTTTCTAAAATTAAATATGCTTCTTTGTGAAAGCCATAGTTAATCTTAAAAGCTTTTGAAATAGATTTAGCAGTTATATCGTCATGGGTTGGGCCTATTCCTCCTGTAGTAAAAACATAATGAAATTTTTTACTCAATGTTAAAATATTTTTAATTATTTCTTTTTCTCTATCAGGTATAATTCTTACTTCTTCTACAATAATACCACACTCTTTATCCAGCCATTTAGAAATTAGTGAAACATTTAAATCTTGGGTTCTTCCAGATAGTATTTCATTACCTATTATTAAAATTGAAGCTTTAATTTTTTTGTTTTTCTTTTTTTTCATACTTGGTACATTAAGATTATGAATTTTGATAATCCATTAATACCAGGCGTTCTAATAAAAAGATACAAGCGTTTTTTTGTTGATATAAAAGTTGAAAACAAATTAATTACAGCACATTGTCCTAATACTGGTTCAATGATGGGTTTATTAAATAAAAAAAATAAAGTGTGGTTAAGTAAATCCAATAATTTAAAAAGAAAACTTAAATATACTCTTCAGATAATAGAGATTAAGGGGAAAAAAATAGGTATTAATACGCATTTAACTAATAAAATAGTTCTAGAAAGTTTAAGAAATAATTATTTAAAAGAATTTAGCAAAAAATCAATAATAAGATCAGAGTTCAAATATGGAGAAAACACTAGATTCGATTTTTTTATTAAAGATGGAAAAAAAAAAATCTTTATTGAAGTTAAAAATGTAACTTTATCTAGAAAAAAAGAGTTAGCTGAATTTCCAGATGCTGTAACTTCTCGTGGTGCTAAGCATATTGAAGAGCTTATAAAAGCTTCCAAAAAAGGTTTTAATTGTTATTTATTTTTTGTAGTTCAAAGGGAAGATTGTAAAAATTTTACAATTGCCAATGATATTGATCAAAATTATGCAAAATTATTAACAATGGCAATCAAAAAAAATATAAAAATACTATGCTATGATTGTAAATTTTCTTTAAAAGGAATAAAATTAAATAATCGAATTAACTTACAAATTTAATGAATTTAGAAACTCAAGAAGCTTTTGAAAAAACAAGAATAGCTGGAGAAATTGCAGCTAACACTTTAGACGAAGTTGCAAAATTTATAAAACCCGGTGTTACTACTAATCAAATCGATAATTTATGTTATACCTTTATTAATGATAATGGAGCATATTCTGCTCCTTTATTTTATAGGGGCTATCCAAAATCTTGCTGTACTTCTACTAATCATATTGTTTGTCACGGAATCCCTTCTGAAAAAGAATTGAAAGATGGTGATATTATAAATGTGGATGTCACGGCATATAAAAATGGATGGCATGGGGACACAAGCAGAATGTTTTTTGTTGGTGATGTTTCTGTAAAAGCAAATAATTTAGTTAATGTTACTTATGATTCTTTGATGAGAGCTATAAAAATCTTAAAAGCAAATATTAATCTCGGTGATATTGGATTTACAATTCAACACTTCGTTGAACAAAAAGGATTTTCTGTAGTACGAGATTTTTGTGGTCACGGTATCGGTAACTTATTTCATAAAGAACCAAATGTTTTACATTTTGGAGAAAAAGGTTCTGGACCAAAATTAAAAGAGGGTATGATTTTTACTATAGAGCCTATGATAAATGAGGGGATTTTTGAAACCAAAACGTTAAATGATGGTTGGACTGCAGTAACTAAAGATAAACAATTATCAGCACAATTTGAACACACTGTTGGTATAACAAGCACTGGATACGAAATTTTTACTTTGTCTAAGAAAGGTTTTAATTTTCCTCCCTATAAAAATGATTGATCGATATTCAAGAAAAGAATTAAAAGAAATTTGGGAAGACAAAAATAAATATAAAATTTGGCTTCAAATTGAACTCGCTGCTGCAGAGGGTATGCAAAAATATAAAATTATACCTAAAGGCATTGTTAAAGCAGTTAAATCAAAAGCAAAAATTAATGTTAAAAGAATTTTAGATATTGAAAAAAATGTAAAACATGATGTAATTGCATTTTTAACTTCAATTACTGAACAAGCAGGTAAAAAAGCAAAATATTTACATAAAGGAATGACGTCTTCTGATGTTCTTGATACTTGTTTTAATTTGCAGCTTAAACAATGCGGAGAAATTTTATTAAATGACATAAATACACTTTTAGTCTCAATAAAAAAACAAGCGCTTAAACATAAATTTACTTTATGTATCGGAAGAAGTCATGGTATACACGCTGAACCAATTACTTTTGGTCTAAAACTTTTAACTTTTTATCAAGAATTTAAGAGGAATAAAAAAAGATTAGAAGATTCAATTAATGAAATATCTACTTGTGCTATATCAGGAGCTGTAGGAACGTTTGCAAATATAGATCCCAGAGTTGAGACTTTTGTTGCAAAAAAATTAAAGTTAAAAATAGAACCAATTTCTACCCAGGTTATTCCAAGAGATAGACACGCTCAATTTTTTTCAACTATGGGTATAATAGCTAGTTCAATCGAAAGATTTGCTACAGAAATAAGACATTTACAAAGAACAGAAGTATTAGAAGTAGAGGAATTTTTTGGTAAAAAACAAAAAGGATCTTCGGCCATGCCCCATAAAAAAAATCCTATATTAAGTGAAAATTTAACTGGACTTGCAAGATTAATACGTGCATCGGTAATACCTGCTTTGGAAAATGTTTCGTTGTGGCATGAAAGAGATATTTCTCATTCCTCAGTTGAAAGAAATATTGGGCCAGATGCAACTATAACTCTAGATTTTGCATTAGTCAGGCTAAATGATGTAATAAAAAATTTAAATATTTATCCTGAAAATATGATTAAAAATTTAAATCTTACTAATGGCTTATTTTTTTCTCAAAGAATCTTATTAGAATTAACATCCGAGGGGTATACGAGGGAGCAGGCATATTCAATAGTTCAAAAAAACGCAATGTTGTCATGGAAAAATAACTCATCATTTTACGAAAATGTTGCAAATGATCCAAAAATATACAAAAAAATATCTGTTAATAAATTAAAAAACTTATTTGATTTTAGTTATCATACCAAGCGAATTAATATAATTTTTAAAAGAAGTTTAAAAAAATAATATTATGAATAAAGGTAAAAAATTATACGAAGGTAAAGCTAAAATCATTTACGAAACAAACGAAAAAGGATTAGTAATTCAACATTTTAAAGATGATGCAACTGCATTTAATAACCTAAAAAAGGCAAATGTAGAAGGTAAAGGTGTATTGAATAATAGAATCTCCGAACATATTTTTACAAGTTTAAATCAATGCGGAGTTAAAACTCATTTAATTAAAAGATTAAATATGAGGGAACAATTGATTAAACATGCGGATATAATTCCGATAGAATTTATTGTAAGAAATATAGCTACTGGATCTCTTTCTAAGAGACTTGGAATAGCTGATGGAACTATTTTAGAAAAACCTTTATTCGAGTATTGTTACAAAGATGATAATTTAGGAGATCCCATAATTGCCAAAGAGCATATTTTTGCTTTTAACTGGGCTTCTAAAGATGAAATTGATGAAATCGATAATATGACTTTTCGAATTAATGATATTTTACAAGGCATGTTTAGAGGTATAGGCATAAAATTAGTAGACTTCAAACTTGAGTATGGAAAGGTATGGAATAAAGATTTAAATAAAAATGAAATTGTTCTAGCTGATGAAATAAGTCCTGACACTTGTAGACTGTGGGATGTTAAAAGTGAAAAAAAACTTGATAAAGATAGATTTAGAAAAGATTTAGGAAATATTATACAAGCTTATCAAGAGGTTGCAAGAAGACTAGGAATTATGCCAGAAGAAACAAACATAAGTGAAGTAAATTTTGGTAAAACTACGTCAATTAAATTCAAAAAAAAATAAATTGAAATTTTCCATTACAGTAACTTTGAAAAAAGATGTACTTGATCCTCAGGGAAAAATTGTGCACCAAACACTTCAAGGTATGGGTCTAGATACGCTCAAAAGTGTTAGACAAGGAAAATATTTTGAAATTAACATTGATGAAAATAGTGAAAAAGAAGCTAGATTGAAAATAGAGGAAATATGCAAAAAGCTTTTAGTAAATTTAACTATCGAAGATTTCAATATTATTAAAATATAAAATGAATTCATCCGTCATTGTATTCCCTGGCTCTAATTGTGATAGAGATATAGCTACAGCATTGGAGAAGTTAAAGTTCAAAAATAAAATGGTTTGGCATAAAGAAACTAATTTACCAAACTCTGATTTGATTGTTATACCGGGTGGTTTTTCTTACGGAGATTATTTAAGATCAGGAGCTATTGCTGCTAAATCAAATATACTAAATGAGGTTATAAAAGCTGCAAATAAAGGATGTTTAATTTTAGGCGTATGTAATGGTTTTCAGATTTTAATTGAAACCGGTTTACTAAAGGGAGCTTTGCTGCGAAATAAGGGATTAAAATTTTTAAGTAAAGATATCCATATAAAAGTGATAAATAGTAATAATAGTTTTTGCAACAAATATAAAAAAAATCAGGTGCTAAATTTAAATATTGCTCATAACGAAGGTAATTATTTTACTAGCAAAGATCATATTAGAGAATTAGAGGATAAAGAACTGATACCTTTTAAATATTGCGACAAAAAAGGTCAAGTAACTGATGAGTCTAACCCAAATGGTTCAATAAATAATATTGCAGGAATTTTTAATGAAAAAAAAAATATTCTTGGATTAATGCCCCATCCAGAAAGAATGGTAGATCAGTCCCTAACAAACGAGGATGGTATAAACCTTTTTTTAAGTTTAAAAAAATAGATAAATGAAGATTACCGATGAAATTATAGAAAAGCATGGGCTTAACAAAGATGAATATAATAAAATTAAAGATTTAATAAAACGAGAGCCTAACTTTTTAGAATTAGGCATTTTCTCAGCTATGTGGAACGAACATTGCTCTTATAAATCATCTAAAATACATTTAAAAAAGCTTTACACCAAAAACAAAAATGTTATCCAGGGACCTGGTGAAAATGCCGGGGTAATAGATATTGGTGAGGATGATGCAATAGTTTTTAAGATTGAAAGTCACAATCACCCTTCTTTTATAGAACCTTACCAAGGAGCGGCAACCGGTGTTGGTGGTATTTTAAGAGATGTTTTTACTATGGGTGCAAGACCGATTGCATTATTGAATTCACTACATTTTGGAAGTCCAAATAATAAAAAAACAAAAAATTTATTAAACGGTGTTGTTTCAGGAATTGGTGGTTATGGAAATTGTATAGGGATACCAACTGTTGCAGGAGAAAGTAAGTTTAATGAAACTTATAATGAAAATATCCTTGTGAATGCAATGGCAGTAGGTCTTGCAAAAAAAAATAAAATTTTTTACTCAAAAGCAAAAGGAATAAATAAACTTGTTGTTTATGTTGGTTCAAAAACTGGGAGAGACGGAATACATGGAGCTTCTATGGCTTCGGCTGAGTTTGATGAAAATTCTGAAGAAAAAAAACCTACTGTACAAGTCGGTGATCCATTTACAGAAAAGCTTTTAATGGAGGCATGTTTAGAATTGATGAAAAAAAAATCAATTATTTCTATTCAAGATATGGGAGCAGCAGGATTAACATCATCTAGCGTTGAAATGGCTTTTAAAGGTGATTTAGGTATGGAATTAAATCTTGATAAAGTACCTTGTAGAGAAGAAAATATGACTTCATACGAAATGATGTTATCTGAAAGTCAAGAGAGAATGCTTATGATTTTAGAAGATGGGGAAGAAATAAATGCAAAAAAAATTTTTGAAAAATGGGATTTAGATTTTGTTGTAATAGGAAAAACAATTAAAGAAAAAAAATTAATTTTAAAATATAATAAAAATCAAGTAGCTAATATTCCAATTGAGGCACTTTCTTCATCGGCACCTTTGTATGATAGAAAATGGACAAAAACTGCCTTGCCCAAAAATAAGATAAAATTGAAAAATTTTAAAAAAACTAATTTTGATGAATCATTCTTTAAAGTATTTTCTTCTCCTGATCATGCTAATAAAAAATGGATTACTGAACAGTATGATCAGCTTGTTATGTGTGATACGTTACAGAGATCTGGTTCTGATGCAGCTATAATAAGAATAAATAAAAAAAATAAAGCTATAGCAGTCTCAGTAGACTCTTCAGCAAATTATTGTAAAGCTTACCCTTTTACAGGAGCAAAACAAACTATATGCGAAAACTGGAGAAACTTAATTGTAGTGGGGGCAAAACCAGTAGCGATAACTAATTGTCTCAACTATGGTAACCCAGAAAATTCTAAAGTCATGGGTCAGTTTGCTGAGTCAATTTTGGGAATTAAGGAAGCATGTGAATTTTTAGATTACCCAGTTGTCTCTGGGAATGTCTCTTTTTATAACGGTACAAATAAAAAAAATATTTTTCCTACCCCAGTAATTGGAGGAATAGGTTTAATTGAAAAAATAGAACATTCAATTAATCACTATCTTAAGAAAGAAGGAAGTTTAATTTTAATGATTGGAAAAACATTTGGACATTTAAGTCAGAGCGCTTTTTTAAATATAGTTCATTCTAATTATGAAGGACCACCTCCAGAAATTAATCTTGCAAATGAAAAAAATAATGGTGAAAATGTTTTGGATTTAATTCATAAAAAATTAGTTTTGTCTGCCCATGATATATCTAGTGGGGGTCTAATTGTTTCTCTTGCTGAAATGACATTAAATTCAAAAATTGGAATTCATATTGAAAAACCAAAAAAACTGTCTAATATTTTTGAGTATTTTTTTGCTGAAGATCAAGGAAGATATTTAATAGAAATTGAACCGTCAAATTATAAAAAAGTACAAGAAATTTTAAAAAAAAATAGTGTTTATAATAAAATTGTTGGCACTACTCAAAAAGACAATTTCGAGCTTGAGGATGAATTAAAAATAGATATAAATGATTTGTATAAACTTAATAATAAATGGTACTATAATTATTGATGTCACTAACAGCAAAAGAAATCAAAGATTTAATCATAAGCTCTATTCCAGACGCCACTGTTGAAATTAAAGATTTGATGGGAGACAATAATCATTACTCCGCTAAAATTAGCTCCAAATCATTTAATGGCAAATCGAAAATAGAACAACATAAATTAGTATATAGATCTTTAAAAGGAAAAATGGGTAATGAGCTTCATGCTCTATCCATTACAACAGAAAGTAAACAATGAATGTAAAAGATGAAATTAAAACCTTAATTGAAAGTAATAATATTTGTCTTTTTATGAAAGGGACACCTAATGCTCCACAGTGTGGCTTTTCAATGACTGTAGCTAATATTTTGAAACATTTAAATATAACTTTTAAAAGTGTTAACGTATTAGAAAACGAAGAACTTCGAAAAGAAATTAAAATTTTTAGCGACTGGCCAACAATACCGCAACTCTATGTAAAAGGAGAGTTTGTTGGAGGTTGTGACATAATTAAAGAAATGTTTGAAAAAGGTGAATTAAAAGATTTTTTTATAAAAAAGGATTTATTAAAAAAATGAGAAATTTTATTTATAAAACAATTGTTTTTGCTTTAGCTATAATACTTGTTTTTGAATTCACTATAGGAAGAAGATTTAATCAATTTAACGACAAAATAGAAAGGTTTTCATCTAAAGAAGGCAGGAAAGAAAGTATAGAGTTAATTAAAAAAGAAATTAAAAAAGCAAATGAAAAAGAAAATTACTTAGATGAAGATGAAAGAATCTTATTAAGAAATTTTATTTTGAAAATTCAAAAAGAATTAAATTTGTAATTATTATTGACACTTAATTAAATTTCCTGCGGTTAAATCTTTATTATAAAAAAAAAATTTAATTTTTTCTTCATTAATTACCTTGCATTTATACCCTAAACTAGATCTTAAATTTCTTCCAGTTTGAATTGCATAAAATGGTCTAGATAAATCACTATTTATAGCACCCCAGGGTTTAAAACAGGTGAAGCTACTATTATTAAAAAAAGGTTTAATAGTATCTATTGGAGAAGTTATAACGCAATTAGAATTCATTTCTTCATTCTTAATTAATTTATTAGCTAAATTTCTATTACTTATACCCCAGTAATCTAATTCAAAATTTTTTTCAAGATTCATTAAACGACTGGGTAAATTAAACCAAGTGTATTGGTAAGGATAAACATAAAAGTTTTCAAGTACAAAAAAAATAATAAATGTAGAAATAATAATTTTATATTGATTTTTAAAAAAATAAAAAATTGTGGATAGTCCAATCAATAATAAAATAGGAACTAAAAATAAAATTTGTCTTAGTTCATCATATAGAGGAACCTTTCTAAGGATTAAAAGTGAAACAATAACTATAGGGCTTAGCAATAATGTACCAAAAAAAATTTTATTTTTGTTATTTGATAGTATTTTTTTTTCAGTAAAGGGAACTAAAAATAAACCAACTAGTATTATTAATGGTAATTTAAATAACATCCAAATTAGAATATAATTACTATCTATATTTTTAGATTTAACATATTTTCCAAGAGTTAGGGTGCTTACATCATTATGATGATCGCTCATAAATTTAATTGCATTAATTATTTCAAACGGATTTGTCCATGCGATTGGATAAAATATAATTAATAAAGCAACACTTATTAAAGAAAATAATAATATTTTTTTTAATAAAAAAATTAAATCTTTATTATTAAAATTTAAAAGGGATAACAAAATAATAAATGAGATAAAATATTGTAAAAATATTAAAATACCTGAAATTCTTATTGATAAAAGAAATGCAGTAAGGAAAGATAATAAAAAAATTTGTTTTATAAATATTTTCTTACTTAAAACATAATTATTTAATATATTGCAGCTATAAAACGTACATATTAGCCAACAAGTTAAAAAAGGAATATCTTTAGCATTTATAAAACTGTGTCCTAATAAGTACGGATATAATAAATAGAAAACTGTTCCAAGAAAAGAAAAACTTTCATTATTAGTAATTTTATTTAATATTTTATAAAAGAACAGTCCAGAAAAAACAAAAAAAATAAATGTTATAGGGTGCTTGGATAGAAGGGAGATTCCATAATTTGAAATATCCTTGTTGGATATACTAAAAATTTCTATTATTTTTTGAAATGGTTGTGATAAAAAATGAAACCCTATTCCATAGTATTTATCTATATAATTAATTTCAGAAGAAATGGCATTAAACATATTACTAACAATAACTTTATTGTATTCCCAATTATTGTGTTCATGCATTTCATCGTGAGAAATGCCTGTATAAAATGATGCAATACTTCCAATCAAGATAAAGATAAGTATGAAATAATAAAAATATTTTTTTTTAAAATTAAACATTTTTCATAATAAATACTATATCAGAATGATTTAAATTTCCTTTATATGTAAAAATTTCAGTATTTAAACTAAGGAAATTTTGTGTTTTTTTTTCAATAAATTCGGAGTCAAAAAAATTTTTTTCTTTAATATTTTTTAACATTTCATCTATTTTAATATGTTTTACATCATTCAAATGTTGAAAATAGTTGGGAAATTTATAATCCTCTATTATATAAAAACCATCCTTTTTTAAATTTTTGAATAAGAATTTAAACGAAAGCAAAATATCACTTAATTTATGAGACCCATCATCAATTATTATATCAAAAAATTTTTCTTTTTCAGAAATATTAATTTTTTTAAAAAAATTATCCACCATATTTTGATTAGTTACATCTAAACCAAAAACTTTTATTCTGTTAGATGAATACTTGAAGTTAGATATATTTACATCCAAACAAAAAATTTTTGAAAAATTAAAATATTGAGAAAATGCAGCTGCTGATGCGCCAGAATAAGATCCTAATTCAAGTATATTGATTGAATCATTCTTAAATTTTTGTAGATGTTTTTCATAAAATTTTGAAAAACCATGACCTTCATTAACAAGTGACTGATTTCCATGCTGTTTAGAATTAATTTTACTAGCTTTATCAGTTCCGTAAAATAAAAAAAAATCCTCTAGCGATTTATTATCTAAATTTTTAAAATTATCTATATTAATTTTTTTTTTTATCTCATAAAGAAATCTTCTTTTATATAGACTAAAAAAATTCAATATTATCTTGAATAGTATTCGATTACCAAACTTGGTTCCATAATTACTGGATATGGAACTTCAGCAAACTTTGGAACTCTTACAAGTTTAACTGATTTTTGCTTATTATCTAATTGAATGTACTCTGGCACATCTCTCTCTTTACTTTGTAGTGATCCATCTATTATATTTAATTTTTTTGATTTTTCCCTTAGTTCAATTAGATCTGTTTCTTTGACTAGATAACTAGAAATATTTACTTTTTTCTTATTTACTCTTATATGACCGTGATTAATTAATTGTCTGGCAGCAAAAACCGTAGGAGCAAATTTTCCTCTGTAAATAACTGTATCTAATCTACTCTCTAACAAAGCTATTAAATTTTCCGTAGTATCGCCTCTTTTAGATAATGCTTTTCTGTAAATGTTTCTAAATTGTCTCTCATTAATATTTCCATAGTAAGATTTTAATTTTTGTTTTGCTTGGAGTTGTATACCATAATCTGTTGGTTTTCCTTTTCTGCCTTGACCATGTTGACCTGGAGGATATGCTCTAGTATTGAAAGGGCTTTTTGGCCTCCCCCAAAGATTAGCTTTTAGTCTTCGATCAACTTTATGTTTAGATTTAAGTCTTTTTGTCATGCTTATAATTCAGCTTTTATAGATTATGTATCATAATTGTCAATTAAGCTTTATCTTTATTTTTAGCTAAAGTACTTATAATACTAGCTAAAATCCTTAATTCTTTATCACTTGCTTCAAATCTATAAAATAAATTATTAATATTATTTATCATAGAATGTTTTTTTTCTTGTGGACTAAAAAAGTTCTTTTTCTCTAATAATTGTTTTAAATGACTTATTAATTTTTCCAAGTTTTTTTTTGATGAGGGCATAATCTTATTTGTATTAACGCTAAACTTTTTTTTATGAATAAGTTTGAAAATTTCATAACAAATTATTGCTAATGAATGTGATAAATTTAATGATTTAAATTTTTTTGAAGTTGGAATCTGTAAAACATAATTTGAATAAGATATATCGAGATTGCTAAGTCCTGAAGCTTCAGGACCAAACATTAAACCATATTTAACTTTATTTTTTTTATTTATAATTTTTAAAAAGTGGTTTATTGAAATATGTCTTTTATTTATATCTCTTTTTCTCGCACTTAAAGAAAAAACAATATCAAATTTTTTTAAAGCATCCTCAACATTATTAAATATTTTAGCTTTTTTAATAATATCATAAGCGCTAACAGAAGTTGCTTTTGCTTTTTCATTAGGCCACTTTTGTTTTGGAGAAACAATGTGTAACTGAGAAAAACCAAAATTTTTTAAAGATCTAGCTGAAGCACCAATATTTTCTCCTATTTGAGGTTTAACTAAAATAAAACCAAATTTATTTTTCATTTTTATTAGCGGGAGCTTTTTCTTTGTAAAGTTTATAATCTAAACTATCTATTAAAGCTTTAAACGAAGCTTCAATAATATTTGGAGAAACTCCTATAGTAAACCAACTTACTCCTGATTTGTCTGTACTTTCAATTAAAACTCTTGTAGTTGCTTCTGTACCAGTATTTAATATTCTAACTTTATAGTCTAAAAGTTTTAAATCATGAAAATATTTATAATATTTATCTACTTTTTTAAAATTTGACCTGATTGCATTATCTAAAGCATTAACAGGACCATTTCCTTCTCCGCTGCATTCAATCTTCTTATTATCAATGATAAAAGTTACATTAGCTTTTGTTTTTATATCTTTAGATTTTGAGACTGTTACGTTATATTTTTCGACTTTTAAATATTCTGGTACCTTACCTAGCAGTCTATTAGCAAGTAACTCAAAAGAAGCGTCAGCACCCTCATAAGAGTAACCGCTAAATTCTCTTCCTTTTACTTCATCTAAAATTTTTTGAACTTTAGAATCTTTTGAATCTATTTTAATTCCATATCTTTCAAGCCTAGACAATATATTTGATCTTCCAGCTTGATTAGATATGAGGATACTTCTATGATTTCCAACTAATTTAGGATCGATATGTTCGTATGTTTTTGGATCTTTTTTTACTGCGGAAGCATGTAGTCCTCCTTTATGCGCAAAAGCTGATGCACCAACATAAGCCATACTTTTATTAGGTTTTTTATTTAAAAGTTCGTCCAAATATCTGGAACATTCTGTTAAAGCAGATAATTTTTCTTTGTTTATATTTATTTCAAATTTTTCATTAAAAGTTTTTTTTAAAACAATTGTTGGTATTATCGACATTAAATTTGCATTACCACATCTTTCCCCCAAGCCATTGATAGTTCCTTGAACTTGACGAGCACCAGCTAAAATGGCAATTAGAGAATTGCCTACAGCATTTTCTGTGTCATTATGAGCATGAATTCCTAAATTTTTTCCCGGAATTACTTTTGAAACTTTATGAACTATCTCGCCAACCTCATTTGGAAGGGTTCCGCCATTTGTATCACAGAGAACAATCCATCTTGCGCCTGAGTCGTAAGCTTGTTTTAAGCAATCTAATGCATAGTCTGGATTTGACTTATAACCATCAAAAAAATGCTCAGCATCAAATAAAAATTCTTTTTTATTTTTAATAAAATGCTTTGTAGTTTCTTTTATATTTTTTAAATTTTCATTATTTTTAATGCCCAATGCTACTTTGACATGAAAATCCCATGACTTACCTACTACACATACTGCGGGACAATTAGCATTAACTAGCGGTGATAAACTTGGATCATTATCTGCGCTTCGTCCATTTTTCTTTGTCATTCCGAATGCAGTGAATATAGTATTTTTTAATTTTGGTGGATTGTTAAAAAACTCTGTATCGATTGGGTTTGCTCCTGGCCAACCCCCTTCAATATAGTCAACCCCTATATCTGATAAAATATTTGCTATTTTAACTTTATCTTCAACACTAAAATCTACACCTTGAGTTTGAGCTCCGTCTCTTAAAGTAGTATCAAAAATAAATAATTTTTCTTTGCTCATTTAAATCTCCACTTTGTTTTATCTTTCTGATCCTCTATCTCTATTCCATTTTTTAACAATTCATCACGTATTTTATCAGCTAGGCTAAAATTTCCATCTTTTCTTGCTTGCAATCTTTCTTTAATTTTTACTTGAATTAATTGTTCTGACATTTTTACTTTTGATTTTTTTAATTCTTCCCACTCTTTTTTGTCTATATTAAATAAACCTAAAAACCTACATGCGCTGTTCAATAACTTTATATCTTTTTTACTACCTTTCTGAGAATTATTATACAATTCATGTATTTTCGAGATAAATGCTGGAGTGTTTAAATCATCAAACAAACTATCCAGTATCTCAGAAATATCCTCATTATTTTCCTCATCATAAAATTTATACCATTTATCAATAGTATTTTTTTGTTGAATTAGTAGTTCGTCATTCCAATCTAAAGGTTGACTATAGTGCGCGCTTAAAAGAGCAAGTCTAACAGCTTGACCTGTAAACTTCGTTACAGCTGTATCAATAGAAACTAAATTACCTAAAGATTTTGACATTTTTTCTTTATTCATTGTTACAAACCCATTATGAATCCAATAATTTGCTAAATTTTTTGTTGAGTTTTTACAACAAGACTGTGCAATTTCATTTTCATGATGAGGAAAAATTAAATCTAAACCACCTCCGTGAATATCAAAATTTTTACCTAAATATTTTTCACTCATTGCTGAACATTCAAGATGCCAGCCAGGTCTACCTCTTCCCCAGGGAGAATTCCATCCAGGGTCTTCAGAATTAGAAGGTTTCCATAAGATAAAATCCATAGGATTTTTTTTTAAATTAGAAACATCAACTCTATAACCTGATTTTAGTTCAGATAAATTTTTATTTGATAATTTTCCATAGTCTTTAAATGAAGATACAGAAAAATAAACATGATTTTTGTTTTCATATGCAAAATTTTTATCAATTAAAGTTTTTATCATATCTATCATTTCTGAAATATGTTCAGTGGCTTTAGGTTCGCTTGTTGGAGCTAAACAGTTTAAGTTTAAACAATCATTGTGAAATTTATTTGTATTCTTATTAGTAACTTCCTCAACTGTCATATTTTTTTTCTTTGAAATTTCAATAATCTTATCATCAATATCAGTAATATTTCTTACATAGTAAACATTGCCTTCTCCATAATTAAATTTTAAAACTCTAAATAAAGCATCAAATACAACAAGAGTTCTTGCGTTACCCACGTGGGGTGAGTCGTAAACAGTCGGCCCACATGCATACATAGAAATTTTTTTTTTATTGATAGGATTAAATAATTCTTTTTTTCTTGATAAAGAATTAGTTAATATTAAATTATTCATTTTTGAAATTACAAACAGGTATAGGATTCATTTTATGAAGATTTTTTTCTCTTATCTTTAAATATTTTTGATAATTAATATTATTTTCATCATTCATTGCTAATTCTAGATCAGCATAAGTCATTCCAAGTTGATCTAAATCATTTCTTCCATCACTCCAAAGTCCATCTGTAGGAGGAGCATCAATAATTTCCTTTGAAATATTTAAATATTTTCCTAGTTCCCAAACTTGTGTTTTAGTGCAATCAGCTATTGGAGAAATATCAACACCACCGTCGCCGTATTTAGTATAAAATCCAACACCGAAATCTTCAACTTTGTTACCTGTGCCAACTACAATACCCTGATTTGCTGACGCGGCTTGATATAGTGTTGCCATTCTCAATCTAGCTCTAGAATTTGCTAAACCATGTTCATTATCAAACTTATTTGTTATTTTTTTAAATGAATTAAATAAGTTTTCTAATTCTAATAAATTAAATTCTATATTTTTAAATTTAGATTTAAGCCATTCTCCATGCTTTAAACTTAAATCATGTTGAGATTTTATTTGTTTTATAGGCATACTCAAAACAATTGTTTTTCTTCCTGTTAACGCACTTAACGTGCTTACAACAGATGAGTCTATTCCGCCAGAAATTCCTACTACTAAAGTTTTTGGATTAAATGATGATGAATTACAATAATCATCAATCCATTTGATTATAATATCTGCTCTTTTTTTTACATCCATATTTTTTCCTTTTCGGTTTCACTTAATAATCATTATATAATAATTATTAAGATACTGCCTGAATAATGTTTTTAGAGTACTGTGAATTTTTCTTTATTTCTTCAGAAATTAAAAAAGCTAATTCAAGAGCCTGAGTAGCATTTAATCTAGGATCACAATGAGTTCTATATCTATTTTGTAAATCTTTATCAGATATTTTTTGAGCTCCTCCAGTACATTCTGTAACATCTTGACCAGTCATTTCTACATGTAATCCACCAGCATAAGTTCCTTCAGATTGATGAATAGCAAAAACATCTTTAACTTCTTTTAAAACATTGTCAAAAGGTCTTGTTTTAAAACCAGTAGCTGCTTTAATAGTATTGCCATGCATAGGATCACAAGACCAGACGACTTTTAAGCCTTCTCTCTTAATCGTTTTTATTAATTTAGGCAAAAACTTTCCTGCGTTTGTGCTTCCAAATCTAGATATTAAAGTTAACCTTCCAGCCTCATTAGCTGGATTTAAAATATTACATAGTTTTATTAACTCTTCGGGTTTCAGTGAAGGACCACATTTTAAACCAATTGGGTTTTTTATTCCTCTACAAAATTCAACATGTGCTCCATCTGGCTGCCTTGTTCTGTCTCCGATCCAAACAAAATGAGCAGAGGTATCATGGTATTCGCCTGTAGTAGAATCAATTCTTGTCATAGCCTCTTCGAATGGAAGTAATAGAGCTTCATGAGAAGTGTAAAAATTTACCGTTCTTAATCTTCTATTAGTATCTGCTGTGATGCCACAAGCTTCCATAAAAGATAGTGCATCGCTTATTTTATCTTCAATCTCTTTATATTTACCTTTTGTTTTTTTATTTATAAATCCTAAGTTCCATAAATGAACCTGTCTTAGATCTGCAAACCCTCCTTGAGAAAAAGCTCTTATCAAATTTAATGTTGAAGCAGATTGAGAATAGGCTCGAAATAATCTTTTTGCATCAGGTTCTCGAGCACTTTCAGTAAATTCCATGGCATTAATATTATCTCCAAGATAGCTTGGTAGTTTTTTATTATCCTTCTCCTCAAAAGGTGAGCTCCTAGGTTTAGAAAACTGACCTGCTATTCTTCCTACTTTAATTACTGGTAAAGATGCAGAGTGAGTTAAAACTAAAGCCATTTGTAAAATAGCCTTAAAAGTATCTCTTATATTGTCTGGATTAAACTCAGCAAAACTTTCAGCACAATCTCCTCCTTGTAATAAAAAAGCTTTACCTTCAACCACATCAGCTAAAGATTTTTTTAATGATCGAGATTCTCCAGCAAAGACTAGAGGGGGATATTTTTGAATTTTACTTAAAACTAAATCCAACTCTTTCTTATTTCTATATTCTGGCAAGTGTTTTGCCGGAAAATTTTTCCAACTATTTGTTTTCCATTTTTTCATATTCAACCTGAAATATATATAGGTTAAAGGTTGGAATTATTCAACATTAAGTTTGTTTCAGGGACAATTTATCTAAAAAAACTTACTATTTTTTAATTTTTACAAATCTTTATTCAACTGTAACTGATTTTGCTAGATTTCTTGGTTTGTCAATATCACAATTTTTAAGAAGTGCTACATGATAAGCTAACAGTTGAAGAGGAATGGTTAATAAAAAAGGAGAGAGCAATTCATCTATAGATGGAACTCTTATTCCAAACCTAATGTTTTCATTTAAAACTTCTTTTTTAAAATCCGTTAAAAGTAAAATTTTTCCTCCTCTAGCTATTACTTCTTGCATATTAGAAATAGTTTTTTCAAAATATTTATCATGTGGCGCTAAAACAATTACTGGAAGACCGTCTTCAATTAGAGCTAAAGGTCCGTGTTTCATTTCTCCAGCTGGGTATCCTTCAGCATGTAAATAGGACAATTCTTTAAGTTTTAAAGCTCCTTCAAGTGCAATTGGAAAAGACACACCTCTACCCAAAAACATCGATCCTTTTGATTTTAAAAAGTCTTTAGCAACAGCTTGTATTTTATCTTCTGTACTTAAGCTTTTTGTAATCATTTGAGGTAGTCTAATAAGATTTTTTATCTTATTCTTGTAAGTTTTTTCATCTATATCTGTTCTCTCTCTGGCAAATTTGAGACTTAATATATATAAAACTGTCATTTGACCCAAAAAAGCTTTGGTAGAAGCTACTCCAATTTCTGGACCGGCGTGTATAGGTAATACCCAATCAGAATTTCTAGCAATAGTACTTTCTATTACATTTACTATTGAACATGTTTTAACTTTATTTTTTTTACAAATATCTAAAGCAGCTGCAGTATCTGCGGTCTCCCCTGATTGAGAAACAAAAATATATAAATTATTTTTACTAAATCTTATTTTTCGATATCTAAATTCAGATGCTATATCTATTTCTACGTTGACTGAAGTCAGTTCTTCAAGCCAATATTTAGCTACAAGACAAGAATGATATGCTGTGCCACATCCAATTAAAACTATCTTGTCTATAAGTTTTGGATTAATAGGGAATTCATAAAAATTTACTTCACTATTTAAGCTGTCAATATACTCATTTATACAAGCTTTTACGGTGGAAGGTTGTTCAAAAATTTCTTTCGACATGAAGTTATTATACTCACCTTTTTCACTTATATTTTTATCTTCAGATAGTAAATATACTTTTTTATTTATATTTTTTTTCTTTGCATTATAAAATTTAATACTATCCTTGGATAGAATACATATATCTCCATCATCTAAATAAGATATTTTTTTTGTCATAGATTTTAGTGCATAAGAATCTGAACCGAGATAATTTTCATTTTTAGCGTACCCGACTGCTAAAGGGCTGCCTCTTCGAGCTCCAATAATAATATTATCATAATTTTTGAACAAAATTCCAAGAGCAAAACTACCTTTTAACTTGCTTAGTGTATTAAAAACTGCATCTAAAGGCTCCATAGTTCTCAAAGCTTCAGTAATTAATAAAGTTATTACTTCGGTGTCAGTTTGTGATTTAAATTTTAATCCATTTAATTCTAATTCTTTTTTTATATCGCTTGAATTTTCAATTATACCATTATGCACTACTGAGACTATATCGCTTGAATGTGGATGCGCGTTTACTTCATTTGGAATACCGTGAGTAGCCCACCTAACATGACCTATACCTATATTGCCGTCCGAAGGAGACTTAAATAATATTTTTTCTAATTGCTCGACTCTTCCTGAACATTTTTTTTCATTAATTTCTGAATTTGTCAGTGTTGCTAAACCTGCTGAGTCATATCCTCTATATTCTAATTTTTTAAGTGAATTAATTATATTTGTTGAAACAGGTTTATTGCTAGCTATACCGATTATTCCACACATTTATTATTTTTTCTTTCTTTTATATTTTTTAATTTCTAATTGAGGAACTCTAGTGATAGCCAAAGTACCTTCTTTTACTTTTTGGGTAATTACCGAACCAGCGCCAACTGTGGAGTTTTTTTCAATTTTAACAGGGGCAACCAATGAAGAATTTGACCCAATAAATACATTGTCTGAGATTTTAGTAATATTTTTTTTAACTCCATCATAATTACATGTAATCGTTCCAGCTCCTATATTAGAATTTTTTCCTATTTTAGTATCTCCGATATAGGATAGATGATTTACTTTAGAGTTATTGTCTATTATTGATTTTTTTGTTTCAACAAAATTTCCGATTTTTGCTCCAGCTTTTATAATTGTGCCAGGTCTTAGTCTCGCATAAGGTCCTATCATTACATTGTTTCCAATTTTTGCTCCCTCTATATGAGTGAAAGATTTAATTTCAACATTGTCACCAATTATAACTTTTGGTCCAATTACAACATAAGGCTCGATTAATACTTTTTTTCCAAATTTAGTATCTGTTGATAAAAAGATTGTCTCAGGTGCCAATAAATTTACACCTTTTAATAAAGCTTTATTTCTTAATCTCTCTTGTTTTAGTCTATAAGCCTTAATTTTTTTTAATTTTATATTTGTCTTCATAAAAAATTGTCTTTACATTATTAATGTTACTGAAATAAGTCACAAAATATTTCTTTTTAATACTTATAAATATGACTCAAAACTATACCATTTTATTTGATCTTGATGGAACTATAGTAGATACAGCTCCAGATCTAATGGAAGCGCATAATCATGTTATGAGAAAATTCGGACATCAAGAGAAAAAGCTTGGTGATATTAAGTCGTTAGCTGGAAAAGGAGCTTGGGTGATGATGCAAAGAGCATTTAAAAAAGAAATTAATGATGAGTCTATAAAAAAAGAGATGACGAAAGAGTTCATTGACTATTACAGTAAAAACATTGACAAAGCTAGTAAGCCAATTAAAGGAGTAATTAATTTTTTTAAATGGGCAAAATTAAATAATATATCGATGGCCGTCTGTACTAATAAGCAAGAGAAACTCGCAATTGATTTGTTAAAAAAAATAAAATTATATAACTATTTTGAATACATAGCAGGCTGTGATACTTTTGAATTTAATAAACCAGATCCAAGACATTTAACTAATGTAGTTGAAATAATTGGTGGAAGTTTAAAAAAAACTATTATGGTTGGAGACAGTGAAGTTGATGCAAACTCTGCTCATAATGCGAAGATACCTTTCATTTTAGTTGAAAATGGTTACACGGAAAAAAAATCAAACGAAATTAAACATGATCATTTAATAAAAGATTTTATAAATTTTGAAGCGATAATTAAAAAATTTTTATGATCAGCTTTGCTTTATTTTCTGCGTTAGCAACCTTTTATTTTACTATGTTTTTTACTCCAGGTCCTAATAATGCAATGCTCACAGCGTCTGGAATGAAGTTTGGTTTTGTTAGAACTCTTCCTCACACAATTGGTATACCATTAGGTCATATAGTGCAAATTGGTTTAACTTGTTTTGGTTTTGCTAATCTTTTTTTAATTTATCCTCAAATTCAATTTTATATGAAGATTTTATGTTTTTTATACCTCCTCTATCTTAGTTGGAATATGATAGGTTCTTTTAGTTTAATTCAAAAAGAAACTGGTAGACCTCTAAAGCTTTATGAAGCATCTTTATTCCAATTTATAAACCCCAAAGCTTGGTCAATAGCTATTACAGTTGCTTCTGGTTTTTTTCCAAGTGAAGAAAATATTTTTATAGGAGTTATCTTTGTTACTATAACTGCAGCTGTAATTTGTTTTCCAACTATAAGTTTATGGGTCTTATTTGGAAGTGGATTAAGAAAATTTATAAAAAACGAAAAAACAAAAAAAATAATTGAATATCTTCTTGCTCTATTATTGGTTTTAACTGGGTTATTTATTTTAATTAAATAGTCTTTGATTTTTATATCTCTCTCTAATATAAATCTATCCAATGCATTTTACAAAAAAAACACCATCTGAAAAAAGAATAGATTTTGTAAAAAAATTACAATCAAAGAAGTTATTAAGATTTCCTGGTGCTTATAACCCTTTATGCGCTAAGCTAATTGCAGAAATTGGCTTTGATGGAGTTTATATTTCAGGCGGAGTAATGTCTAATGATTTGGGTCTTCCAGATATAGGGTTAACTACATTAAATCAGGTAAGTTATAGAGGGGGGCAAATATCCAGAGTCACTGATCTACCAACAATAATTGATGCTGATACTGGTTTTAAAAACTGTAAAGAAACTATTATTACGCTAGAAAAAAAAGGATTAGCTGGATGTCACATTGAAGATCAGATTGCTGAAAAAAGATGTGGCCATCTCGATAATAAAGAGCTTATTTCTAGAGATGAAATGGTAAAAAAAATTAAAGAGTCAGTTCATGCTAGAAAAGATAAAAACTTTTTAATTATTGTTAGAACTGATGCAAACACAGTAGAAGGTATTGATAAAACATTAAATAGAATAAAGGCTTATGAAGAAGCAGGTGCAGATATGATCTTTCCAGAAGCATTGAAAGATGAAAAAGAATTTGAGAAAGTTAGGAAAATTTCAAATGGTTTTTTATTAGCTAACATGACTGAATTTGGAAAATCAAAACTTTTGAATAAATCTGAATTAGAAAATTTAGGATATAATTTAGTTATTTATCCTGTCACCACACAACGGTTAGCAATGCAAAACGTAGAGAATGGCTTAAAAACAATATTTAATGATGGTCATCAAAACAATATTTTAGATAAAATGCAGACTAGAAAAAGGTTGTATGAGCTCGTAGAATATGAGAAATACAATACGCCAGATAAAAAAATAACTGATTTTTC
>MDTC01069167.1_pt1 | contig 29977 bp, 34 predicted proteins | sample 811181 | NCBI WGS metagenome assembly MDTC01 (sample SAMN05326644, study PRJNA326480) | marine metagenome | isolation source: seawater | place: Pacific Ocean: North | collected 2011 | reverse complement strand
TAAATTTATCTCAATCAATTAAAATTGATTAAAACTATTGAACTGTAACTTCTCCAATCATCCCTAGCGTTTCATGTGGAACGCAGTACAATTTATATGTTCCTGCTGTTTCAAAAGTTATTGTAAATTCGTAACTTTCACCAGCATCAGCTGTTTCATATAAGTCTAATTCATCAATTGTGAATGTATGAAATTCTGTTTCAGATGTAATTTTGAAAGTTATCTTCTCACCTACTTTAAAGGTTAAATCAGCCGGTTCATAAACATAATTTTCGCCAACATCCAACATTTGAACTTCCACTAATCTTCCCTTATCATTACTTTCTTGGGCTGACAATTCTTTTTCGGTTTTCAAATCTCCAGGAACTTTTGCAGGTGGGGGTGGGCTAGTAATTTCTTCAGTTTTATTTGATTGATTATCTGATGAACTACAGGCAATAATCATAAGTAATGCAATTAAAACAAAAAAAATATTTCTCATAAATTAATCCTTTAAAAACATATGGTGAAAATTGTCGCTAACTATTATATCATCATATAATTAATTATTCATTTTTAAGTACATCTCTTTTTAATCTAGATGTTAATTGTTTATAAAAATCAGATTGATTATTTAACCTTATAAATCTTGTAATATGCTTACTTATTTCTACATCTATTTTATCTTTCTCTCCAAGTACTACTTCATCAAAACCATCAGCGCTAACAACAGCTTTATTTGGACTTGCGATATTAATAGAAATTTTAGAATCATCAGGAACTACGACTCCAACATCTAAGCTCATATGCGGAGCTATGGGTTGTATTAACATTAGTTTTTGTTCAGGAGTTATAATTGGACCTCCAGCAGCTAAAGAATAGCCAGTACTACCAGAAGGAGAAGATATTATAATGCCATCAGCTCTATATTCTGCCATCAATTCAGAATCAACATAAACATCGATATCCATTAAACGTGAAACAGATTGATGCCCCAATACAATATCATTCAATGCATTTAATTCAAATTTCTGATTATTAGATATCCCAGTAGCTTTAAGCATAAGTCTCTTTTCAATTCTAAATTTATTAATATCTTTCAATACTTCATCTAGAATTTTCAAAGAATCAGAATAGGGAATTTCAGTCATGAACCCTACCCTGCCTAAATTTATTCCCAAAATAGGGATTTCAAAACTACTAATAGATCTCGCAACTCTTAAGATAGTCCCGTCACCTCCAAGAGTAATAACTAATTGAGTATCTTTGAATTTAGATCTATAAGTGTCTATATCATCCACATCAGATATCCATACATCATGGTCCATTGAAATCTTATCTGCTATTTTGCTTGCAAGGTCTAATGATTTTTCTATCCCAGCTTTTGAAATTATACCTATTAACATAATTTATTTAGTTTCAAATTAATTAATTACTGAATTTATAGCATCATAACAGAAATCAAAAATTGGATCAGGATACACTCCAAAAATAATAATAGATATCAGAAGTAATATAGCCAATTTAGAAACTTTTATTACTTGTAGTTGAGCATTAAAAGAAGACTCATTTTTTTCCAAATACAACACTTTAATAATTCTAAGGTAATAATAAGCTGAAATAACAGTATTTATCAAACCAAATATAACTAACCATGTAAATCCTGAGTTAATCCCAGAACTAAATAAAAATAGTTTTGTTATAAATCCTAAAGTTGGCGGTATTCCAATAAGGGACAACATAGAAACTGAGAGAACAAAAGAATTCCAAATATCGATTCTTCCAAATCCCTTAAATTCATTAAAATTATATGAATCTAAATTTTGTTTAATTGCACCCATGGAATAAAAAGCTGCTAGATTTGTGAACATATAGCCAAAAATATACGCAACCATAACAGAAGAATTATATACAGCGTCATTTATTTGTGTCGAACTCAATATAGCAACAAATCCTATTAAAATATAACCTGCTTGTGCAATAGAACTATATGCCAACATTCTTTTCAAGTTATTCTGTTTAATTGCTAAAATATTCCCTACAAACATGCTAAAAACACTTAAGACAGCAATAGACAAACTAATATCTGGCCAATTTAAAACAGAATGCCATGAAGGGTCTGAAACATCTGCAATATCAAAGATACTTAAAACAATTCTTAGTAAAATTGCAATACCTGCAGATTTACTTGCAACTGATAAAAACATCGTAATAGGAGTAGGAGCACCTTCATATACATCTGGAATCCAATAATGGAAAGGGAAAACTCCTAATTTAAACAATAAACCTATAAAAATAAATATCACAGATATGAGAATAATAATATTTGAAATACTCAAAGAAGAAACAGAGACAAATAAATCTGAAGGAAAATTCACATGAGCATGAGAAATACTTTGAAATATAGTTCCATAATGAATACTAATCTCTGGATTCTCACTTGATATAAATGTAGTTCCCGTTAAAGCATAAATATATACAACACCTAATAGAAAGAAACTTGTACTTACTGCACTTAAAACTAAATATTTCAGCCCTGATTCTTTAGATAGTTTACCTTTCCCTAAAGCAACTAATGCTATCAACGGCAATGTTGCCAGTTCCAAAGATACGTAAGCTGTTATCATTTCATTGGATCTAGCAAGTAACATCATGCCAGCCGTAGAATACATTAATAATCCATAAAATTCCGATTTAAAAGAAGTTATTTGGGCCTGGTAGTATTTAGTCATATTTAAGCAAACAAATAATGCAATTAAGAATATAAGCGAAAACAAACTTTCCAAACTTCCTGCAACAAGAGTGCCCATAAATATACTTTCATAATTCATATTTTCATATAAAACAAAAATAAGAATCAACTTAGTTATAATTCCAATAAAAGTTCCTGAAATAGCCGTATAATAAGAAATTTTATTCGATCTGGAAGTAACTCCATTAATGAGGATAATGGATCCTGTAAATAATATTATTAATTCAGGTAATATATTTATTATATCTTCTATATTAATTGGTGATAACATTCATTTATCCTGTTAATTTATAATTCCGTTAAGTCCAATATTTAATACATCAGTAATAAACTTTGGATAAATTCCTATAAATAAAATTGAGAACAGTAATATTATTACAGGAATTTTTTCTACAATATTTATATCTGTCAGTTTAGTGTAATCTTTACTAGAAGTCCCAAATATAACTCGTTGCAACATCCATAAAATATATCCAGCAGCTAACACAACACCAAAAACTGAAATGGAAGTCAGAATACTGTACTCAGAAAAGCCTCCCATAAAAACCATGATTTCAGCAATAAATCCACTTGTTCCTGGCAGTCCCAAAGAAGCCATTCCACTAATTGCTAAAGCAACAGAGCTAAATTTAAAATTATTAGACAATCCGCCTAATTCAGAAACTTCTCTTGTTTTGCATCTTTCATATATTCCTCCCACTAAATAAAACAATAAGCCAGTAATCAAACCATGAGAAACCATTTGTAATGAAGCTCCACTAAGTCCTAGTTTTTGAGTGATCAAATCTGGGCTGGAAAAAGCGCTTAATCCTATAAGTATGTAACCCATATGGCTTACACTACTAAATGCAACCAAACGTTTTAAATCAGATTGCCTTAAAGTCATTAACGCCCCATAAATAACACTTATAACACCAAAAATACTAATTATCAAAGACAAATCACGTGCATCAGAAGACATCAAAGGATAACAAATTCTAATAATTCCATAACCACCCATTTTCAAAAGTAAACCTGCTAATAGAACGCTGGCGGCTGTGGGTGCATCTGTATGCGCATCAGGTAACCATCCATGCAAAGGCCACATAGGAAGTTTGATTGAGAAACCTACAAATATTAATACAAAAACAAAAACACTTGGAATTATCCAATTAATTTGAATTTGGGATAATTCATCTAAATTAAATGTGCCAGAGGAAAAATAAATACATAAGAAACCAATTATCATCAAAGCACTACCTGATAAAGTGAATAGCAAAAATTTCATGGCAGAATATTCTTTTCTTCCTGTACCCCATATTGAAATCAAGAAAAACATAGGAATAATTTCAAGTTCAAAGAAAAAGAAAAACAATATTAAATCAAATGATAAAAATACACCGAATACTCCTGTGATCAATAAAAATAACCAAAAGTAATATTCATTAATCCTTTCTTTAATATGGTTAGATGCATGAACAGATACCGGAGTTAAAATTCCAGCTAAAAGTATTAAAGGTGCGTTTAATCCATCTAGTTTAAAGTAAAAATCTACATTTACTTTACCTATATTAATCCAATCATATAAAACAGAAATCTGCTCATAGCCAAAAAAAGCAAATTGTATATATAAATAAGTACATAATATCAATTGTATATATGAAATTAGATAAGCAAATTTTTCTAACAATTTCCCCTTGATAAATATCGATCCTAAGATACCTCCTATAGCAGGTATCAAAATAATTGATAATAATATGATTGAATTACTCAATTTATCCCCACAATAAAAAAATAAAAGTTATTATAAATAAGCCTAAAGGTATTCCTATAAGATACTGCTGCGCCTGTCCATTTTGTATAACTGACAATTGTGAAGAGAATTTTTTTATAGATACAGCACAATTATCCCATGTTCTATCTATAATATTCTTATCAAGATATACCATCAGGCTAGTTAATTTACTATAAAATAAATTCCTGACAATTAAATTTTCATATAAATGATCTAAGTAATATTTTTCTATAAGAAAGTTTCTCAAAGGGTTTAATGTTGTAAATGCCTTCTTTTGATACTTGTATTGAAGAAAGGCAGAAATAAATCCCAGCAATCCTAATAGATGTGATATTAAAGCGACTTGATAATTAAATTTATGAGCATGAAAATCATGGTCAATAAAATGATTAAACCAATGAGCTTTTATAAATCCTAATTCAAAAGGTGGGTTAAATAAGAATCCGAAGAACAAGGATCCAAAAGCCAGCAATCCCATGGGAATTAATAATATGTAATTACTTTCATGAACACGAATTCCTGGATTCTTTCTACCATCATAATTTCCTTCAAAAATCATTAATAATGTTCTAAACATATAAAAAGATGTAAAGAAAACACCTGCGGATCCAATAATATAAATCAAATTATTCAAATTTCTATTTGAGTCAATTATCTGGGCCAATATTTCATCTTTACTCCAAAATCCTGAAAACGGAAAAAATCCAACCAAACTAAAAGTACCTATAATAAAAAACATATATGTCCATGGCATATACCGTTTCAATCCACCCATTTTTTTCATATCAAAAGTTCCTACAGCATGACTTAAGCTACCGGCTCCTAAAAATAATAATGCTTTAAAAAATGCATGAGTGAATAAATGGAAAAAAGCAGCAGTAGATAGAAACATACCCAGCGCCATAACCATATATCCAAGCTGGCTAATAGTAGAATATGCTAAAACTTTTTTAACATCATTCATTACAGTTCCAAGAATGGCGGCACCCAAAGCAGTTATAGCGCCAATTATTACGGTCAACTGCAAGACTTCATCCGGGAATACTGGCAAAAATCTTCCTATCAAAAATACTCCAGCGGCCACCATTGTTGCAGCATGTATTAATGCACTAACAGGTGTAGGTCCTTCCATTGCATCAGGCAACCAAGTATGTAAAGGGAATTGTGCAGATTTACCAATTGCACCAAATAATATTCCCAAACTAAAAATCAATGCTAATTCATTTCCTGCGGGTGATTGTAAAGCGGAATTTAATGAATTGATTGATAAAGGATCCGAAACAGAATTTAATCCTGTTGCAATCAAAGGTGTAATTTTTGATATATTTGAAACAATATACAAAATACCTATCATGAAGCCAAAATCACCAATTCTAGTAATAATAAAAGCTTTTTTTGCAGCATCAGTTGCTGATTTCTTGTCGTACCAAAATCCTATTAATAAATATGAGCACAACCCAACTAATTCCCAAAATACAAACATTTGTATTAGATTACCTGCCAATACTAACCCCAACATCGACCAGGTAAACAAATGCAAGAAAATATAATACCTTGGATATTCAAAATCTTTCATATAACCCAATGAAAACATATGGACTAAAAAACTTACAGAACATACAACAAATAACATAACAGAAGTTAAAGAATTTAAGTAAATAGAAAATCTTAAAATAAAACTATCAACTTTCAGAAATTCCATTGAAAAAATTTCAGGGTTTTCTGGAGCATGAAAACCAAAAAAAACAAAACAAGAAAGAATAAATAAGACAAATGATGAAATGGTGAAAAACAAACCTATATAGTATTTCGGTATCGACCTTAGAGGATATAACAACACTATTGTAAGTATTGCAAAAATCGGTAGTAAAAATATTCCTGTTATTTGTAGATTCATTTAAATCTTCCTCATAATTTCATCAGCTACATGTTCTCTTCCTATGGGAACATAAATTGCAAAATTTGAATTTTCTGACCAATCTAGTATATCTTGGTTCTCCGGTAAAATTTTACAAGGAAGTCCTTCTGATTCAATTGTGTTTTTCCACATTTCAGCAGATATTAAATTTGGTGCTGTAGAATATTTAGTCCACATACTTTGTTACCCTTTAAGATTAGATGCATCTTTAATAAAAATACTCTGTTTGTCTTTATACACACTCATAACAATAGCTAATCCCAGAGCTACTTCAGCAGCAGCTATTGTTATAATAAATACCGCAAACAAATTACCAAGTAATACCTGTGCAGGATCTAAAGTAATTGGTGGTATATACCTCGAAGCTGCGACAGCTGCTATATTAACTGAATTCAACATTAATTCTACGGACATCAGTATAGCTATAATATTAGATTTAATTAGTACTCCTGTAAGGCCAATACAAAACAAAATAGCAGATATTATTAAAAATCCTTCTAATGTCATTCTGTTCTCTCTTTTACTAAACTAATAGCCCCTAAAACAGCAGCTAATAATATAAATGAAGAGGCAATAAAAGGAACAACTAAGTTGGAAACAAGTATTTTACCAATATAATATATTGAATTCTGATAAGTATTTACTACTATTTCCATTTCATTTGGTTCTAGTTTTGTTCGATTATCCCAATCAAAAACTGAAATAGAAATAATTAATAAACAGCACATAGATAAACCTAACAAAAATCCAGTTATCCTGAAATTTGAAAACGGATTACCTATTTCTACATTCTTAGTAAGCATAATTGCAAAAACTATAACTACAGAAATTGCACCAACATAAATTATGAGTTGAACAGCAGCGAGAAATTCTGCAAAAAGTAAAATAAATAATGCAACTACGCCTAAAAAGGTAGCTGCTAAAAAAAGCGCCGCTCTAAATATATCTTTGGTCAATATGACCATCAATGCACAGGTAAGTGTTACCAAACCTGTAAGATAAAAAATTATATCTGCTATTTGCATCATTTATATTTATCTCCTAATCCATTTATTTTTAAGGTCATCTTTCGATGGTTTTTGATGTCTTCCAGCTTTATCCCAGCTTACTTCATCTTCATCGAATGGAGAATAATTATTTTTTTGCTCTAATTGAGGTCTAAACCAATAACTAGGTTTCTTTTTAGCTTTTTTCAATCTCTCAACATCTATAACTAACTCATTTCTTTTATATTGCCCTTCTTCAAATCCACTTCCCATATGTAAAGCATCATAAGGACAAGCTTCTACGCACAGTCCGCAAAACATACATCTCCCAATATCAATATCAAATGTTTCAATATCATAATTTTGTCCTTCTGCATAATTGTTACCAGCCTGATCAGTTACAATTTTTATTATTCCTAAAGGACAATATTTTGCACAGCTTGCACAACCTGTACATCTTTCTTCATACCAATTAAATTCTTCTCCGCGAAATCTAGGATGTTGATCAACTTTATCTGATATTGAAATCATACCTATCATAGATTTAAGTGTCTTCTTAGGATTACTTAACGCATAAGATATAAAATTTTTATTCTCTAATTTTGCCAAATCAATAATACTTGCTTTTCTATCAGGATATTGAGTTGTATTTATCCTCTGAAAAAACAAAATATTTTTCAAAGTTATTCTTAATCCTTTTATTAATCCAAATCCATACATATTGCTCTCCTAAAACTATGCATCCATATTAGCTAATTCTGATGGGATCGGTTCCTTTAATTTCAATCTTTTTTGACCTAATATATTAGCAATCAGATAAATAAAAACTACAAAAATTAACATATTAATAATTATTTGCAAAATATAATTATCTCTAATAAAAACTAACTCAAGGCCGATAAGTAAAGTATTTAATATCGCAGCAGGCATTAAGACCTTCCATGCAAAACCCATAATTTGATCAATTCTTAATCTTGGCCAAGTAGATCTAAACCATAATAATATTGCAGTAATAACAAAACTCTTAAAAGCAAACCATAAAATACCGGGGATTGGTAAAAATTCTAAAAATTTTGGCGGAATAGCGCCTCCAAGAAATAAAACAGTAAACAAGCTTGCTGTAAATATTGGTGCTAAAAATTCAGAAAGTTGAAAAATAGCGAATTTCATACCCGCATATTCTGTAATATATCCTCCAATAAGTTCAGATTCTGATTCAATCATGTCAAAAGGAGCTCTACTCATTTCAGCAATAGCAGCAATCATAAAAGTCATAGCACCTAATGGTTGTAAAATTATAAAAGGAATACTAGATTGAGCATTTACAATTCCAACTAAACTTAGTGATTGTGAAACCATTACTATACCCATTAAAGAAACTGCCATAGGCACCTCATAACTTATTAGCATTGCAACTGCTCTGATAGCCCCCAAAGTTGCATATTTATTTCTTGAAGCCCACCCTGCCATAAATACTGACAAAGCATTGACTGAAGTAATACCTAACACAAACAGTAATGCAACATTGATATTCCCTAGTTGCGAGTCAATTCCAAGGGGGATAAATGCATAAACTAATAAAGTAGTACACAGAAATATTACCGGGGCTGCAATAAAAACCATTTTATCAGCAGTTTTTGGAATAATATCTTCTTTAATCAATAATTTCACGGCATCTGCTATAGGTTGCAATATACCAAAGGGACCCCATCTATTTGGTCCAGGCCTATTTTGAAATTTTGCAATCACTCGTCTTTCAAACCAAGTATATATTGAACCTAATCCGATCAAAAATGAACAAATAGCCACTGACATAATTAAACCTGAAATTATAAAAACTAATTTGCCAGGTAAAAAAAACAATAAATTCTCTAAAAATAAATATAATGTATTAAAACTAATCAACTCAACTCACTTTTCTCATGAACTATCTATCTACCTCTCCTAAAACTATATCTATACTTCCAAAATTAACAATCAAATCACCAATTTTCCCTCCTACAGTCATTTCTTTAAGCAGAGTTAAATTTAAAAATGAAGGGGCTCTAATCTTGCATCTGTATGGAGATATTCCACCATCACTAACTATATAAAATCCTATTTCACCTTTCGGTCCTTCAATTCCTACATATGCTTCTCCTTCGGGTGCTCTGATTATAAGAGGCACATCTTCATTTCTTACAGGCCCAGGTTTAATTAAATTAATACACTGAGTAATTATTTTGATACTTTCACGCATCTCTTTAATTCTGATTAAATATCTATCAAAGGTATCTCCTGTAGCTCCAATTGGAATATCAAAATCTAATTCATCATATATTTCATAAGGGGTTGCTTTACGCAAATCCCATTTTACTCTAGAAGCTCTAAGCATTGGTCCAGATAACGAACCGTCAATTACTTGCTCTGGTGTCAAAATCCCTACTTCTCTTGTCCGTGACAAAACAATCTCATTACCTGTAATTAAACTTTCTAATTCATCTACCTGATTAGGCATAGAATTTAAAAACAATTCTAAATTAGACCAAAATTCATCAGGAGTATCTTGAAAAATCCCCCCGGGTCTCATATAACTTAAAGTAATTCTAGCACCACATAGAATTTCAAACATATCAAGGATTTTTTCTCTTTCTCTAAAACAATACATAAGCGGTGTTCCAAAAGCGCCTAGATCATTTAATAAAAATCCAGTGGCCATAAGATGGCTTGCTATTCTTTGTAATTCAGCAACTATTACTCTAATATAACTTGCTCTTTTGGGTACTTCAATATCACATAATTTTTCAACAGCAGAAACATAAGCTAAATTATTTGACATCGAAGCCACATAATCTAATCTATCAGTTAAAGTAACAATTTGAACATAAGTTCTTTCCTCAGCAAGTTTTTCTGTTCCTCTATGCAAATAACCAAAAACAGGTTCAAGATCTACAATTGTTTCTCCATCCAAAGTTACTCTTAATCTAAATACTCCATGCATACTAGGATGTTGAGGTCCAAAATTTATTGTTACTAATTCACTGTTTAATGACAAATCACTCACCTATTTTAAAAAATCTTTTCTTAAAGGATGCCCTTTAAATCCTTCCCATAATAATATTCTTTTCATATTAGGATGCCCATCAAAAAAAATACCCATCAAATCCCATATCTCTCTTTCTTGTAATTCTGCGCCTTTCCATACTGATCTAACTGAATTAATTGAATTCCCTTCTCTTCCATACAATTTTGATTTCAAAACTAAGCTAGTATTGGTAATAAAAGAGTCTAAATGATAAACAACCTCAAAAAATTCAATATAATCAACAGCACTTATTGATTTTAAGTAATTAAATTGAAATTTATTATTATTTTTCAATTCACTGCAAATTTCTAAAATATATTTCTTATTTACATACAAACTACCACTTTTAATATTAACTTCTTTTTTTAAAAAATCAGGTAAATCTTGCACAGCTGTATTTAAATTAAAAAGTTTTGTCATATTATTCAAATAATTGCTTTAAATCTAAATTTTTATATCTTTTAATCTTTTCGTGCAGCATCATTATTCCATAAAGTAAAGCATCCGGTCTTGGTGGACAACCTGGAACATAAACATCAACAGGTATAATATGATTAACTCCAGGGACAACGCTATAACTTTGATAATAGGGGCCACCACTAGTTGCACAAACACCCATAGATATTACCCATTTTGGATCTGGCATCTGATTGTAAACTCTTTCTATTACTGGTGCCATTTTCCATGTTACAGTTCCCGCGATTATAATCAAATCTGCCTGCCTTGGGGAAGCCCGAAATACTTCCATCCCAAATCTACTTAAATCAAATCTTGACATAGCGCTTGCCATCATTTCAAATGCACAGCAAGCAAGTCCAAAAGTTAAGGGCCAAACAGATGATTTTCTTCCCCAATTTATCAGAGAATCGACGGATGTGATCATTAAATTTCTATCTAAATCATCGGGAACTTCAATAATTGGTTCAGATAATGGTTTAGTGTTTGTTTTAATAAATTTATTAACATCTTTCCCTTCCTCAGAATCAATTAAAGATGTTTGATCATGCAAGGGTATAGAAATATTATAATTTATTAAATTCAAATCTTGATTATTGTCTGATTTCAATCTTAACTCCTTATACCCATTCCATGGCTTTTTGTTTCCAAGCTAAAAACCATCCGAGAATTAAGACACCAATAAAAACGAACATCTCAATCAGAACTGTTAAACCATATGCATCATTCAATTTTATTAAAGACGCTGCCCATGGGAAGAGAAATATTACTTCTACATCAAATATTAAAAACATCATTGCAAAAGTATAATATCTAAAATTAAATCCACTCCAACGGGAAGAAAAAGTTCGAATTCCTGCTTCATATATATCTGTTTTCACAGGAGTAGGGTTATTTTTTCTTATACCAATAACTTTAAATAAAAAAGAAACAAAAAGCATCCCGGCTGGAACTAATAATGCTACAACAAAGAATAAACTAAAATACCCATATCTTTCAAAATAAATACTATATTCTTCCATTTACCTAAATACAAAGAAAATTTATAAAGGCTAAATTACAATTATAGAAGTTATCATATTATGATATAAATTAATAGCAATAATCACAATTGAAATGAAAAAAAGTCTTGCTTTTGCTAGACTCTAGAAAACAAACAACTTAAAGATATAATTTAAATTTGAAAGATCCAATAATTCTTAACAAATACAAATCAATTATAAATGAGGAATTAAAATTCATTATATTAAATGAAAAAAACGAACAATTTTCAAAATTTATTTTTCCATATATAATCCCACCTCAAGATTCAAATATTCCAAAAAGAATAAGATCTTCTATATTCTTGGAAATAATAGAAGGTTTTAAAATAAATCCTTCTGATTTTCTAGGGCTAGCTTGTTCAATAGAATTAATTCATGAATTCTCATTAATTCACGATGATATTCAAGATAAAGATGAAATTAGAAGAGGATCTCCCACTTTATGGAAAAAATTAGGAGAATACAAATCGATTTTATTAGGAAATGTTATTAAAAATATTTCTGACACAATAACAAATATTGACAGAACTAACAAACTCACAAACAAATACAGAGTCGAAATCATTAAACAATTTTCTAATATGTGTATTTCTATGATAGAAGGGCAATATCTTGATATTAATTTTGAGAAACAGCAAATAATAAGCATCTCCGATTATAAAAATATGATTATTAAAAAAACAGGAGCTCTGATGACCCTGGCGTTTCAACTTCCATGTATAGTGTCAGAACAGAATGAGGAAAATATAAAGCAGTTACGAAAACTAGGAATAATATTTGGGATTCTTTTTCAAATATCTGATGACATTTTAGGTATTTGGGGAAATCCAATAAAAACCGGTAAATCAAATTATTCTGATTTGAAAAACAATAAAAAAACATACCCTGTATTACTTTGCATGAAAAAAATCAACGAAAAAGATAAAATATTATTTAATAATTTATTATCTAATTTAAATAATAAATCTTACCTTGCGATAATAGAAATATTAGAAAAATACAAAATAAAATCACATATTCAAAAAGAATGTAATACATATTTAGATGAAGCTATAGAATTAACCTCCAAATCTAATTTAACCAAAGAAAGTAAATCTAATATTATAGAATTATTTAAGTACGTAACAGAAAGGACAAAATGAATGATACTAAGAATTTTTTAGTCATAGATACCGACCCAGGTGTAGATGATGCTTTATCACTAGCAATGCTCAGTAATATACTTGGAAAAAATAATGACAATATCATTTTTTCCAGCATTGGTGGCAACACTTCATTAATAAACACTCATAAAAATTTAATTAATATACTTTCATATCTTAAAATTTCTTACAAACATTTGCTTCAAGGCTCTGATAGTACTTTACTTGGGGAAAAATTCACAGATGCAGAACATTATCATGGCAAGGAAGGCCTCACATTAAAGTTAAATAATTCAAATTTAGATACCCACAATCTTGAAACTTATAAATATATTCATGAAATATACAATTCTAAAAAGGATTCAACAATAAAACTGTTGATGCTCGGGCCTCTCACAAATCTAGCAAAAGCCTTAATTTCTTTTCCTCAAATAAGCTCAATTATAGATGAAGTAATTATAATGGGAGGTGCTTTTTTCACTGGAGGTAATGCAACAAAATATGCTGAATTCAACATTTATGCTGATGCTGAATCCGCTTCTATAGTATTCAACTCAAAATTAAATATAAGAGTAGTCGGGCTTGATGTATGTAATGACTTAGTGATAAATAAAAATAAATTTTATAATAACGAATTCTCTTTTTTGAAATCAGACACTAAGTCATCAAAATTTAGTAAAGATATAATAGATAGTTTTTTCAAATATCACACAGATAAAAATTCAATGGCACTTTGCGATCCTATTGCCACGATTTGCTTAATTGAAAAAGATTTATTCAGCTATAAAAATTGCTCTGTAAAAGTTGTTACTGAGGGACCTGGAATTGGTCAAACAATCCCAAATTATGATGATGATGACAATAATATTCAGATAGCCTACAAAATTGATAAAAGTAAAATATGGAATCTGATTGACCAACTATTTATACAATAATAAACAGTTCGTTTTGTAATATAATATATTTAACGTTTTTTTTAAGGAATTTCAATGAACAATAAAAATGTAATTTCGCGTGATTCGAAACTAGAAGATAATAATTACAAATGGGGTTTTGATTTTAATTTTGACTCTGATAATGCTCCAAAGGGTTTATCAGAAGACATAGTAAAAATGATATCAAAAAAGAAAAATGAACCGAAATGGTTATTAGATTGGAGATTAAAATCTTTAAAACATTGGTTCAGAAATAAAGAAAATGAACCAGAATGGGCAAATATTAAATTTCCAAAAATAGATTTTCAAGATATAAGGTACTATTCATCACCCACAAATAAACCAAATCCAAAAAGCTTAGATGAAGTAGATCCAGAAATGCTAGAAGCATTTAATAAATTAGGAATCCCATTAGAAGAGCAAAAAAAATTATCAGGTGTAGCCGTAGATGCTATTATGGATAGTGTATCGGTTGCTACCACCTATCAAAAACAACTAGAAGATGCTGGAGTAATATTTTGCCCTATAAGTGAGGCTGTACGAAAATATCCTGAATTAATCCAGAAATATCTTGGCTCAGTAGTTCCTTACAGTGACAATTTTTACGCAACATTAAATTCCGCAGTTTTTACTGACGGATCTTTTATTTATGTCCCTCCTGGAGTTAGATGTCCGGTAGAATTAATGACTTACTTTAGAATTAATGAACTTGACACAGGCCAATTTGAAAGAACTTTGATAATTGCAGACAAAGGTAGTTATGTAAGTTACCTGGAAGGCTGCACTGCACCGTTCCGAAAAAATAACCAATTACATGCCGCTGTAGTAGAATTAATTGCTCTTGAAGACGCAGAAATTAAATACTCTACTTTACAAAATTGGTTTCCGGGAGATAAAAATGGAGAAGGCGGAGTATATAACTTTGTAACTAAAAGAGGTAAATGTGCAGGGGGAAATTCAAAAATATCATGGACGCAAGTAGAAACAGGCTCAGCAATTACATGGAAATATCCTTCAGTGATTCTACAAGGAGATAATTCTGTAGGAGAATTTTACTCTGTTGCACTAGTTAATAATTTCCAACAAGCGGATACCGGCACCAAAATGATACATATGGGAAAAAATACTAAAAGTACCATAATTGCAAAAGGAATATCAGCAGGTAAAGCCAACAGTACATACAGAGGAATGGTTAAAATACTTCCTTCTGCCAAAAATGCAAGAAATTTCACACAATGTGATTCTCTACTCATAGGAGATAAATGTGGAGCGCATACAATCCCATATATAGAAGTCAAAAACCCAACAGCTCAATTAGAGCATGAAGCAACAACTTCAAAAGTAAGCGATAATCAGCTGTTTTATACTCAACAAAGAGGTATATCTTTAGAAGATGCTAATTACATGATTATAAACGGTTTTTGTAAAGGGATTTTTAAAGAGCTACCATTTGAATTTGCTATTGAAGCATCACAACTTTTAAGAGTTAGTTTAGAAGGAACAGTAGGATGACAAATAAAAACACAATATTAGAGATTAAAAATTTAAATGCTTCTGTAGCAGATACACAAATTTTAAAAGATTTTAATCTAACAATAAACATGGGTGAAAAACACACTATCATGGGACCAAATGGCTCAGGAAAAAGCACATTAGCAAATATTTTAGCTGGAAATCCTGAATATATTGTAGATTCAGGAGAAATTAATTTCCTTGGTCAAACTTTGATAGATAAAGACCCTGAAATAAGAGCTTGCTTAGGCCTTTTTCTTGCTTTTCAATATCCTGTCGAACTACCAGGAGTAAGAATGTGGCAATTTCTCAAATCTTCTTTAGATGCGCAAAGAGAATTTAATGGAAAAGATCCATTAAGTACTAAAGAATTTGATTCAATTTTAAATGAATGCGCTGAAAAAGTAGATATTAATCAAGATTTCCTTAAAAGAAATGTAAATGAAGGTTTTTCAGGTGGAGAGAAAAAACGAAACGAAATACTTCAACTTTCTCTAATAAACCCAAAATTAGCAATCTTAGATGAAACTGATTCAGGATTAGACATTGATGCACTTAAAGTTGTTTCTAATGGAATAGAAAATTTTTCATCTACAAATAATTCCGTGCTTCTAGTAACACATTACCAAAGAATATTAAATTATGTTAAACCAGATTATGTGCATGTGATGATAGATGGGAAAATCGTAAAATCTGGAGACAAAAGTTTGGCATTACAACTAGAAAACAAAGGATATGATTGGCTATCAAAAAAATAAAGTGATACTTATATGAATTCCAAAACAAATTTTATAGATTTTGTATCCAGAACAACAAAAAAGCTAAACTCCAACCCAGATATAGCTAATAAATGTAGATCTAATAATTTATCTAAATTAAAACAAATTGGATTACCAACACATAGAAAAGGGAATGAAGAATGGAAATATACAAATTTAAATAAATTTACATCAATAAATTATACTTCCTCAATTGAAGAGTCAGAAGATTCTGTTTCAAAATTTCAAAACTTTGCTCCAAAAGAATTTAATATCGTAAATATAATCAATGGTAAATTAAAAAATAATAATGATATTGATGATTCATTTATTAATATTACAAGTAGCTCAGCAAATACCTTAACAACAAAAGAACTAGATCAATTTAATACTTTGCTAGGTAATGAAAATGAAGAAATGGCAATATTAAATTCTGCTTTATGTACAGATTATATCTTCATAAATATAAGTGGCGGTTATGCCAAATTATTAATTAATTTTATTAACTCAAACAATTCAGGAAACTTCATCTTAAATAATCCAAAAGTTTTCATTAATATTGATTCCAAATCACAACTTGAACTTATAGAAAACCATTATGGGAATAAAAATTCAAAATACACATCAAATAATGTAATAGAAATTAAGATAAATAAAAAAAGTGATTTAAAACATTACAGATTATTAGAAGAATCAGAAAATGCTATACACACAAATACAACAAGAGTGAGTATAAATGAACAATCTAAATTTAAATCATTTGCATTTTCTAAAGGCGCTCAAATGGCAAGATATGATTTAAAAGTCAGTATGCCATATGAGAACTCAAAAGTAGAATTAAATGGTTTATATTACACATCCGGAAAGGAACATCTAGATAATTATATTAATCTTGACCATATAGCACCACATTGCATCAGCAGAATAAACTATAAAGGAATCTTAGATGGCGAATCTCACGCAATATTTGGCGGTACTGTCTTAGTTAGGGAAGGTGCAGTAAAAACAGATTCGCTTCAATCTGATAAAAATTTAGTATTATCACCAAAAGCAGAAATAGATAGTAAACCAAGTTTGTTCATTTACGTTGATGATATCCTAGCAGGGCATGGCGCTACTGCAGGTAATATTGATGAGAAAACAGTGTATTATATGAGAAGTAGAGGTTTAGATTTAGAAACAGCTAGTAAAATGTTAATTTCAGGATTTGCTATGGAAATTATAGATAAAGTAAATATAAATGAATTAGAAACTTACCTGATTAAAAATTATATTAATACTCTCCCTTCATACAAATTTGATTTTTAAATTATGAGTGAACTAAACGAAATATATCAGGAATTGATAATAGATCATAATCGCAGGCCTAGAAATTTTGGGAAAATGGATAATTATACAAATTATTCAAAAGGTTATAACCCTTTATGTGGTGATGAAGTCGAATTTTACTTAGAAATTACGAATGATAAAATTGATAAAATTCAATTTACAGGTATTGGCTGTGCTATTTCAAAAGGATCAAGTTCATTATTCACAGAAATACTTAAAAGTAAAAAAATAAATGACGCAAAACATATAACAAACATTTTTAAAAAAATGGTTACAAATAAATTGGATTCTACTGAAAATATTGAAGAGTTAGGAGATTTAACTTTTCTATCAGGTATCTCAGCTTATCCAGCAAGAATAAAATGTGCTATTTTAGCTTGCCATACAATAGAATCTGCTATAAACAATGATCAAAGCATAATTACAACAGAATAAATATTTATACTTAATTCTGTTAAAATATTTATATAATTTATTTCATAAATACAAATGTTTGATTTTAAAAAAATAATAAAAGATTTTCCGATATTGAATAGAACGATCAATCAAAAAAAACTAATTTATTTCGATAATGCAGCTACTAGTCAGAAACCAAAAATTGTAATTGATGCTCTATCAAACTTTTATTCAAATAATAATGCTAATATTCATAGAGGGGTGCATACATTAAGTATGGAATCAACTTATTTATATGATGAAGCAAAAGAAAAAATTGCCGAATTCATTAATGCTCCTAACAGTAATTCAATTATTTTTACCAGAGGCACTACAGAGTCAATAAATTTAATTGCAGACTCTTGGGGGCAAAGTACTTTAAAAGAATCCGATAATATAGTCATTACTGAATTGGAGCATCATAGTAATATTGTTCCTTGGCAAGAATTAATTAAAAAAACAAAATCTAAACTAAAATATATCCCAATAAACAGTGACGGAACATTAAATTTAACCAATATAAATAATATTATTACAAAAAACACCAAAATAGTTTCAATAACGCATGTATCAAATGGAATAGGAACTATCAATAACATTAAGGAAATAATCAATGTGGCAAAATCAATTGGAGCAACTACAATTATTGATGCAGCACAAAGTGCTCCACATATGCCCTTAGATGTGGCAGATTTAGATTGTGATTTCTTAACTTTCTCTGGACATAAAATGTTAGCACCAACCGGTATAGGGGTATTATATGGAAAAAAAGAATTATTAGAATCAATGCCACCTTATCAAAAAGGTGGCGATATGATTTTAGAAGTAACCTATGATAAATCAACATGGAATGAAATTCCATTCAAATTTGAAGCTGGAACACCGAATATATCTGGTGCTGTAGGATTAGGTGCAGCAACAAAATATCTTATGGAAATTGGCATGCAAAACATCAGAGAGCATGAAATTGAAATAACCAAATATGCATATAATAATTTAATGAACATTGATGGCATTGAAATTCTTGGACCAGAAAATATAGATATCAGGGCAGGGTTGATTTCTTTTAATATACCTGATATCCATCCTCATGATTTAGGTACTTTTTTAGACTCAAAAGGAATAGCAATAAGAACCGGTCATCATTGCGCTATGCCTTTAATAAAAAAATTAGGCAGCCATTCATCTGCAAGAGCTAGTTTTTATATATACAATACAAATAAAGAAATAGACAAATTTACCGAAGAAATTAATAATTCAATAAAATATTTTAATAATGTCTAAAAAAAACAATTTAGATTTCGTTTACAAAGAAGAAATACTTGAAAGATCTTTAAACCCTGGTTTTTCATCTAAATTATCAAAAGCAGACAAATTAGTATCAGGATTGAATCCATTTTGTGGGGATGAAGTAAAATTTCATTTTAATTTAAATCAAGATAATATAACTAATATTTATTTGGAATTAGAAGGATGTGCCATACACAAAGCTAGTTCTTCATTTCTAGCAGAAATACTTCTAAATGAAAACATTAATATCATTCCATCAATTTGTGATGAATTTATTACTTTTTTCAATGGAAAAAGTAATTCTAATCACAAATTTAAAAACCAAAAACTACATATTACAAGTCCAATACATAGTGTGAAATCTAATCAAATTCGTATTAAATGTGTCCTACTTAGTTGGAATGCTATATATAATAACTTATTTAAAAATTAATTATGATTAAAATTCCAATAATTGATTCTCACACTCATATAAATTCTTATAATTCTAAAGAAATACCCACAATATTAAACAGAGCAAAGATTAATGGAATAACTTCAGTTATTGACGCTTCTGTTGATATTCTGAGTGCAGAATTTATTGATCAAATGACTAAAAAGTATCCTAATGTTTTTGGAGGTGTGGGATTTCATCCTCAAAATTTAACTAACGAATTAAATAAAACAGAAATTGAACAAATGTATAATTTAATAACAAACAATAAAAAGATTCTAGTTATTAGCGAAATTGGTTTGGATTTCCAACCTGATTCTCCTTCAAGAGAAATTCAATATAAATCTTTCAGAAAACAAATAGGGATAGCTCGAGAATTAAATAAACCTATCATTTTTCATTCACGTTTTTGCGCTGAGGAAACAATTAGAATATTAAAAGAAGAGAGAGCTTATGAGGTAGGTGGAGCTATGCATTATTTCCAATCAAATAATAAAATAGCATTAGAATTAGAATCAATGGGATTTAAAATATCAATTGGGAAACCTTTACTTAGATTAAAAAAATTAGAAGAAGTTATAAATTCTACTAATATCAAAAATATAATTGTAGAAACTGATTCTGCTCCTCAACCCTTCAAACAAAACAGAGCCAAATGGACAGAGCCAAAAGATTGTAATTTAATAATAGATAAGATTAGTCAAATAAAAAATGAAAATATAGAAAATATCACTCAATATATATTTGACAACACATTTGATATGTTAAAACATGGATCCGGATGGCTAACAAAAGAACATTTGTTATCAGGGGTTGTATAATTTTTCTATTCCCTGTTCATTTCTGATTCAATTAATTTAAAATCTCTCGACGATAGAATATGCATACTTTCATAAAAAGCCAACTCCCAATGAGATGGTAACCATTTTTTCAAATATTCCAAAGAAGGAGCAATATAAGTTGCATCAATTGCACTAGATTCATCTAATTGTTTATCTATATTTAAATTAACACCATAAGTATAATCTGTAATATCATCGGTCCATCTTGATTTAATTATATTTTTTGCTGTACTGGTAATAGTTGCACTTAAAATCCATTTTTTTATATCTTTAATATAAATAATCATCCGATCATCAACCTCAATTCTTTTGACTCTTTTTTGATACTTATGACTAAATTCTATTTGTTTATCTTTATTCTTAATAAATATTTCATATTTAGATTGCGGAATAGAAATCATCCAATAATTTATCATGTTTATAATTTCCTTAACTATATTTAATCGTACTAATATAATATAAACTAGATAACAAAAAATAAATATTTATAAATGAAGAATTGTGCGATTTTACTTGCTGCGGGAAATTCTACCAGAATGCAAGGTACAGATAAATTAACATATGAATTATCCGGTAAAATGATTGTTGAATATTCTATAGAAGCTTTATTCAAACACAATTTAATTGATCATATATCTATAGTAACATCAGAAAACATTTTAAATAAAATAAAATCAGTAATTTCAATCAACCGATACAAAAAATCGTTTGATTTTGTGGAAGGAGGTGATAGTAGATTTGAATCTTTCATAAATGCATTTAATAAAATTACTTCATCTGAAATTACAATAATCCATGATGCAGCCAGGCCATTTATTAATAAAAATTTAATTTCTGAAAGTATAAATATAGCCAAAAAACATGGTACTGCAATCCCAGTAATCAAACATGTTGACTCCGCTTATTTATCTCAGAATGCTTCCACTCTATCCAAACCAATAGATAGAAATGAATTATTATCATCCCAAACCCCACAAGCATACAAAACTAAAATATTATATGATGCTATGCAATATGCTAAATTAAACAAAATAAAATTTGATTTTAATGATGTCCCAGAATTAATATTGAAAAACGGATCCAATCCACATATCTTTAAAGGATCTAAATATAATCTGAAATTGACATCAAATGAAGATATACTTTTATTAAAATCAATTCATAAAATATTAAACACTAATGATTAATTCATACGGAATTGGCCTAGATATTCATAAGCTTAAAAAAGGTGGGAATCTTATTTTGGGAGGAGTTGTTATAAGCAATAATTATAGCTTGATCGGCGATAGTGATGCAGATGTATTAACACATGCAATTATAGATTCATTATTGGGTGCAGCAAATTTAGGTGATATGGGACATTTTTTTAATGATTCTACAGAATTAATATATTCAAGCTTACATATGTTAAAAAAAACAGATAACATCATTAGAAAAAACGACTGGATAATAAACAATATCGACTCTACAATTATATGTGAAAAATTCAAAATATTTAATTATTCTAAAATGATGAAATCTAAAATATCTGAAACGCTAAAACTTAATACTAATAAAATAAATATAAAAGGAAAATCTACTGATGGTCTTGGTTTTATAGGTAAAAATGAAGGGATATCAGCATTAGCAATTTGTAGTATTTATAAAAAACAATGAATCTATTTGATACGTTAGATAATAAAAGAAAAAATGTCAATTTAACTGAAAATCAGAAAATTAAAATTTATGTTTGCGGAATTACTCCTTATTCCGAATCACACATAGGGCATGCCATGTCCGCAGTTATATTTGACACATTAAGAAAATATTTATTAGCAAATAAGCAAAATGTTACATATGTTCAAAATTTTACAGATATAGATGATAAATTAATCAAAGCTGCTGAAGAAAATAATACTGATATTAAAACAATATCTACAAAATTTATAAACAAACATTTATCTGCTCTTAGCAAACTAAATGTGCTAGAACCAGATTATTCCCCAAAAGCCACTGAAGAAATTAAAGAAATGATAAATATGATTCAAACACTGATATCAAAAGGCATGGCCTATGAGATTGATGGAGATTGTTTCTTCAGAGTTGAAAAATTTGAAACATATGGAAAATTAAGTAAAAGAAACTTTGATGAAATGCTAGCTGGGGCTAGAATTGAAATTGATGAACGAAAAGAAAATCCTATGGATTTTGCATTATGGAAAACTAAAACAGGCAGTGAACCAGGTTGGGAAAGCCCTTGGGGAGAAGGTAGGCCTGGATGGCACATTGAATGCTCTGCTATGTCTATGAAATATTTGGGTCAAAACATTGATATTCATGGGGGTGGAAGGGATTTAATATTTCCTCATCACGAAAATGAAATTGCACAATCTGAAGCATTCACAAATAATCCTCCATTTTCTAATATTTGGATGCATAACGGATTAATAAATCTAAAATCTGAAAAAATGAGTAAATCATTAGGAAATATAATTACAGTAGATCATTTATTAAATCAATTTTCAGCAGCATCAATAAGAATGTTTTTTATAAGTGGTAATTATAAAAATCCTTTAGAATACAATCCCGACTTGATTGCTGCGCATGAAAGAGCAATTATTAGATTAAAAAACACTACGCAATTGAAATCATCTGAAAATGCTGATCAATTAAATACTTCTACATTTATTAATAATTTTCATGATGCTATGCAAAACGATCTTAATACATCAATGGCTCTTGGTACAATATTTGAATTATCAAAAGCTATTAATCAGGCAAATACACAAAACATAAACATTAAAAATGCACAAGAAGATTTAAACAACCTTTTAGATATATTAGGCATAAATATAAATGAGGATCAAATAAATGAAAAAAAAGCTAATTTTGATAAAGTTGATGAACAGTGGATAAAATCTCAAATTGAATTAAGAAATCAATATAGAAAATCTAATAATTTCTCTAAAGCAGATGCTATAAGAAAAGAATTGCTATCTAAAGGAGTCAGTTTACTTGATTCCAAAGATGGGACAGAATGGACTATGCAATAACAAATTACGTTAGTGCAGCGTTAATTAACCCCAATGAAACAAAAATTACTGAAACTATTATAGTTAATTGAAATAGAATTTTTTCAAAACCTCTTCTTGTTCGAAAATTATCTCCACCACCACCAAATATGTTTACACTTTGCCCTCTTACTTGAATCAGTATTATCACAATCAAAAAAATCGCTGTAATCAACTGTAATATTAAAAATATTCTATCCAAAATTTAACCTTTATAATTAGTTACTAGAATTAATCCATAAATTGTATATCTTTTTTATACAATTAGACAACTTCTTTGAGTCATGCCTTAAAGAATGTTCTGTAGATTTAATATCAAATTGTAATACTTTAGGATTATCTTGATCATTTTGACTAATTTTAATTGGACTCTCATCATGTGAAGTAATAGAAAAATTATCATTTTCATCAGCGACAATATAATCAAATATATCTTTATATGTATGTTTTTCTATTGCAACTATATGATCATATACACTAAATCCATCAGTTTCGCCTTTTTGCGTAGCGACATTACATATATATATTTTTAACGCGGAAGATTGTTTTATTGTATTTAATAAATCTTTGACTAACAAAGGTGGTATCAGACTTGTATATAAACTTCCTGGCCCAACAATAATAAGCTCCGCTTTTTTTAAAGCATTTATAGCGCTACGTGCTCCCTTTGCGGATTCAGGATTTAAATTCACAGAAGATATTTTACCTTTTTTTAATGGAATTAATGATTCTCCATTAACTAACGATCCATCAGTTAATTTTGCCTGTAAAACTATATCATCCAATGAAGAAGGTAATACTACGCCTTGTGCTCCTAATATTTTTGCAGATTGATTAAGACCTTCTTCAAAATTACCTGTAATATCTGACATTGCGGCAATTAATAAATTGCCTAAACTATGTCCTTTTAGTCCTTCGCCTTGATCAAATCTATAATCAAATAATTCTTTTATAATATTTTCAGAATCACTTAAAGCCGCTACACAATTCCTAAAATCCCCAGGAGGTAAAACTCCTAATTCTTTCCTTAATATACCTGAACTTCCTCCATCATCTGAAACAGTTACAATTGCTGTTAAAAAATCAGTACAATTTTTTAACCCTCTTAACAAAACAGAGGAACCAGTACCTCCACCTATGGTACAAATATTGACAGATTTCAGAATATTATTCATATGATATTTATTTTATATTAAGAATCTTTATTAATGTTGATTCTGACTGAATTGGGTCCGCTTTGCCCTTACTAGTTTTCATAACCTGCCCTACTAAAAATCTGATTGCAGTTTCTTTACCTGATTTGTAATCATCAACTGCACTTTGGTTTTCAATTATTACTTTTTCACACATCTTATCTAATTCCTGAGAGTCAGAAATTTTAGTTAATCCCATTGATTCTAATAATTTTTCAGGAGAAAGTTTCGATTCACATAAAGAAGCTAATATTTCTCTACTTCCATTTCTGTTAACTTTACCTTCATTAGTCATATTTATTAATCTAAGTAAATATCTCGGATTTAAATAATCATTAATTTTATTATAAGAAATCTCTTTTGAATCAATAACTTTAATCATTTCTTCTGTTATCCAATTAGACAAATCCTGGTTATGTATATTAAATTTTTCATTTATATTTATTTGGCTAATATTCATGAAAAAATTATATAAATCAAAATTTGAACAAAGTATATTTATAGACTGATCATTTAAATCATAGTTTGTCTTAATGTATTGAATTCTATCGTTTCTTAATTCAGGTAAGGATAATTTTATTTCATTTAACAATTCATCATTTATATATATATTTGGTAAATCCGGATCAGGAAAATATCTATAATCATGGGCTGATTCTTTTGATCTCTGTGAAAATGTAGTACCTTTAGATTCATTCCATCCTCTTGTTTCTTGAACAATTCTGTCTCCAGAAGTCAAAACATCTGTCTGTCTTTCAATTTCAAAATTAATAGCTCTAAAAACTGATCTGAAACTATTCATATTCTTTACTTCAACTTTTTCGCCAAGTTTATCCGAATTCTTTATTTTCAAACTAACATTAGCATCGCATCTAAAATGCCCTTGCTCTAAATTACCTTTTGTAACACCAATTTCAGTAAAGATAGAATGTAGTTCTAATAAATAACTTCTAGCTTCCTGTGCGTTAGAAATAACTGGCTCTGTAACAACTTCCATCAATGGAGTCCCAGATCTATTAACATCTATTAGTGAAGATGGTTTATCTGAACCAGTAACATGAGTTAGTTTAGCAGTATCTTCTTCTAAGTGTATACGATTTAATAATATTTTCTTTACAGGTTTGGAAGGGATTTCCACTTCTCCTCCAATTACAATCGGATAATTAAGTTGAGAAATTTGATAACCTTTCATCAAATCAGGATAATGATAGTTTTTTCTATCAAATCTTGTTTTTTGATTTATTTTTCCACCTATAGCTAATCCTGATTTGATAACCATTTTCATAGCTGTTTCATTAATTAAAGGTAAAGTGCCCGGATATCCCATACATACATTACATACAAAAGTATTTGGTTCGCTTTCAAATGGTGCGACGGAGCAATTACAGAACATTTTACTCAATGTATCTAATTGAACATGAACTTCAAGTCCAATAACTGGTTCATATTTAGTATTTAAATCTACCATATTAATTTTTAAAATATTTTAAAAGGATAATATCTTAAAACTACTTTTCCTAAAATATTATCATTGGTAATAGCTCCAAAATGCCTACTATCAGTACTGTAATGTTCATTATATCCTAGTACAAAACTTTCGTTAGTATTTAATACAAACACTTTTTCATAAACGCTATCATCCTGAGAATAATTATCAGATTTTATACTTAAATTGTAAAATTTCAAGCCTGATTTACCCAATCTATCACCTGGTAATCCAAGCACATATTTAACATTAATGATATTGGATGATTTATCATGAAATGCAATAATATCATTTCTTTTATATTCTTTAATTTTCATCACCAAAACATATTGCCCGTCAAGTAATACAGGTTCCATACTTTTTTGATTTACTTTACAATTCAAAAAATTAAACACGATAATATATAATATAAATCATTAAATATTTTTTAAACGGAGAATTTGAATGAAATTTCTTAAAAGTATCTTAAAACCTGTAGATATTTACGCTCACTGTGATATTCCTTGTGGTATATACGATCCAATAGCTGCAAAAATAGCTGCTCAGACTGTTCTGAAAATGGCTGTTAGATTGGAAGCTCTTGATCTTAGTGGCGGAGTATCAAAAGTTGAACAACCAAACGGAATAGCCAGATTAATACGTGTAAAGGAAGATCACGCAGAAATAGTCAGAAATGAGCTTGATATACTTTGGCATGATTACTTCAAACCAGAACATTTAGAAAAATATTCTGATCTACATGAAGTATTCTGGAATGCTGCAAAATTAGCATCAACATGCAAACAAACAGTGTCTTCTGAGTCTGCTACAGAATTAGTTAATAGCGTAGATAAAATAGCTACAATATTCTGGGAAACAAAAGGGGTATCATATTCAGACCCGAACGCCGAGGTAAGGTTTGGAAGTTAATTAATACTTAATATACTATCTATAAAGCATATATGTTTCTAATATTGTGCTAATTAAATCATTCATTGGTGTATTGATTTGAAATTTCTTCGCTTTATTAGAAACATATGTATTTAAAGCATCAACTTCTATTGAATTAGTTTTTTTCAAATCTTCATACATAGAAGAAATAGAATTTTCTCTGTTTGTATCAAGTTCATAAAAAACATTCTGTATTTCTTCTTTTGAAATAGCTGCATTATCTGCATTTGCCACATTATATGTTTCAGTAATTATTTCCATTAATATATCTCTACCCTTTTTATCAAAAAGAATATTAGCTAATGGTTGTCTGTACAAACACATAATTCCACTTAAAGCACAAATATACATAAGTTTTCTCCATATAACAGATTTGATATCATTTGAAATTTCAATATTTAATTCTTTAGTATTAAATAAATCTTTAAAATCTTGCATAAGTGATTTGCCATTATCATACAAAGAACCTATTACAATTTTAGGATCTCCTCCAGTCTCAAACACTTTTCCATTTTCATCTAAAACAGAATCTATATAAGCAGCACCAGTAAGTATTCTATCACCAAAAAAATTAGATAATTTAACCGTAGATTGAAAACCATTTTGTAAAGTTAATATATAAGTTTCAGTATTTTGAAATATCTTTTTCAGTATATTGATTGAATCATCATTATGATAACTTTTTACACAATAAATAATTAAATCTGGAATAAAAGGAAGATCACTTGATTTTATCGTCTTTGTTGTATCAAACAAAGCAGGATAAACTGTTTCATGTTCTTTAAGATTAGTTGATAAAGTTATCCCAGAATTTCTAAATAGTTCAAATTTACTACCTCTTGAGAATAAAATACAATTGTTATTTTTTTCATACATTAAGGTACTTAAAAATGTTCCTACTGCTCCTGTGCCATATATTAATATATTCATAATAAAAAATATTTGATAATCTGTTTATATAATATAATTTTTTCAGTTATAAAAGGATTTTACATGATTAACAGAGAAAGATTAACCAATACATTCTGTGAATTGGTTTCTATTGACAGCCCTTCGGGAGAAGAAGAAGAAGTATCTAAATATATTGAGACAAAATTAACAAAATTTGGTTTTATATTATTAAAAGATGATTATGGTAATTTGATAGCAAAAACAAAATCTAATAATAATAATCTAATATTATCAGCTCATATGGATACTGTAGAACCTGGGCGAGGAATTATACCTGTTGTTGAAAAAGATATTATAAAATCTAAAACTGACACTATTTTAGGAGGGGATTGTAAAGCGGGATTAACTGGTATTTTAGAAGCTTTAGATTCTTTAAATGAAGACAACTATGAATTTAAAAATTTAGTTTTAATCTTTACAAGAGAAGAGGAATTGGCATTAGAAGGGGCAAGAAATTTAGATTTCTCTAAATTTGAAGGGTCTAATGCTATCATATTTGACGGGGAAGGGCCTCCAAGTACTATTACAAGTTCTAGTCCTACATATATAAGCTTTGATATTGAAATAATAGGAAGAGCAGCACATGCAGGAGCTGAACCAGAGAAAGGATTATCTGCAATTATAATTGCAAGTAAATTAATAAATAAATTACCTCAAGGAAGATTAGATAACGAAACTACATTTAATATAGGTAAAATAGAAGGAGGTTCTGTAAGAAATGCAGTCCCAGCAAATGTGTATGTTCAAGGAGAATTTCGAACTAGCAGCCTAGAAACTCTAGATAACTTATCAGAAACTCTAAATATAGCTGTTCGTGAGATCAAGGATGAATTCCCAGATTCCAAAATAAATTTAAAAACTGAATTACTTTTTGAAAAATATAAACTTAAAGATAATGATCCATGTTTGGAAATAGTCACCAATGCCATAGAACAATTAGGACTTAAACCAAATCTTAAACCTTCAGGCGGAGGAACAGATGGAAATGTATTTATTACAAAAAATATAAAATCTGTTGTAGTCGGTATGGGTGTGACTGGTATGCATACAATAAATGAAACTGTTTCTATACCTGATTTGGTAGATTCATCTAATTTGTGCCAGGAATTGATATTATCTAATTGCTAAAAAGAATAATTTAATAATTATAGATAAAATTTAGTTATTTTATCTATAATTATGATCTTAGTAAAAACTTTTGTTCGTTTTTAACTTACTTCTACAGTCGCACCAGCTGCTTCTAAAGCTTCCTTAGCCTTAGCTGCATCGTCAGCATTAGCACCTTCAACAATTGGTTTTGGAGCAGCTTCTACTAAATCTTTTGCTTCTTTCAGCCCTAATGTTGTTAATTGTCTAACCACTTTAATTACATTAATTTTATTAGCACCAACTTCTTTTAATACTACATTTACTGTTGCATCTGACTCAGCATCAGCTTGTCCGTCATCAGCCGCAGTTGGCGCAGCAGCTGGAGCTGCAGCAATTGCAGTAACTCCAAATTCATCTTCTAAACTTTTAACTAACTCTGAAAGTTCAAGAACAGATAATTTTTTAATTGATTCTAATATATCGTTTTTTTTATCAGCCATTTAAAATTCCTCCATAAAAATATTTATTAATAGCTTATTTGCTTTCTTCTTCCTCAGCTGCTGGTTCTTCTGCTTTAGCTTCCTCAGCTGCTGGTTCTTCTGCTTTAGCTTCCTCAGCTGCTGGTTCTTC
>MDTC01225295.1_pt1 | contig 29979 bp, 9 predicted proteins | sample 811181 | NCBI WGS metagenome assembly MDTC01 (sample SAMN05326644, study PRJNA326480) | marine metagenome | isolation source: seawater | place: Pacific Ocean: North | collected 2011 | reverse complement strand
GCCATCGTGATAAATCTGTAAGTCATTATCATCACCAAAGTTCAAAACATCACTATCACCAAAATAAACATCATTTTGGAATGTAGCAATACCAGAGAATGTAAAGTTGGTAGCAAATCCAGAACTAATATTGATAGTATTAAACTCACCAAGAGGAGAATCAAGTTGAGTCAGAGTAGAAATGCCAGTAGCAGTAATATTCTCAACTAAGGTTTGACCAATGACATCAAGTTTTGCTCTGGGTGAGGCTGTTCCAATTCCAAGGTTTTGGTTGTTATCCAACCGCATTCCCTCAGTGCCATCAGTATTGAATCTGATAGTTCCGTCAGAACCAGAATCATCAAGAGCGATCGAAGTATCACCTCTTTGGAAAGCATCAATCTGAACGACCTGTGCCGTCAAAATACCAACAATATTCACATCACCGATAATATTAACCTCACCAGAACCAGCTGGGTTGATGTTTAGATCACCAGAAAGTGTCTCAATATTGTTTCCAGAAATCGTGACGTTTCCGAACTGACCACTGGTTGGTGTGATGACGCTGCTATTTGTACCATCAGTGATGGTCAAAGAAGAAAGTGCCTGAAGACTTGTTACCTGGTTGGTGAACGATACTGTTCCGTTTTCTTGGTCAACGAAGAATGCTTCACCAACTCTGAAGTCACCTTTGTGGTCAATACTGACATAGGAAACTTCACCGTTGTTCAGTTCTGTAACTTCGTTTGCCTGAACAGCAAGGTTAGGATCGTTGGAGAAATCTCCACCAGCACCAATAAAGTTGAAGTTAACTGCGAAGAATCTCAGAGTAACACCGTCACCATCAGCGACGACACCCTTCTGACCATATTCAAGAGCACAACCAACAGAACGCATGTCAGCACCAAACTGACTAAAGTCTGCCAATGTGAACTTGGTTGCAGTTCCGCTTCCACCACCAGCTTGAGTAATACGAATATCCTGATTAACAATGATATCGTCAGACGTAGTGGTTACACCAGCAGCACCATCAAAGTGCAGCAAGATTGATGTATCTCTATCACCTAAAAGTGCTGCAGTAGGAGCAGTGAAGTTTGATGTATACTTGCTGACATCTTTTTCAACTCTTAACTCATCAATGTACCCCTTATAAGCACCTGTAGCACCGTCATATTCGGCACCAAGGACCATTGGCTTGGTGCTTCCATAGTCATTGCTGTCCGAGTAGGTAGAACCCTCTTGTGTGCCGTTAATGAATAGTTTTGTAGATGTAGATTCTCTGGCAAGAGCAATGTGATAATAAGTTCCAGTGCTCAATCCAGTGTTACCAAGAATGGCAGTCGTAGCACCTACTTGTACACCGATACTAGCACCAACGGAAACGATGTTAAGAGCAGTATCAGATGCTGACCCATTTCTTAAATCAAAGATTGTTTTCTTACCAGTGATTTCATCTGGTCTAATGAAGAACTCAACGGTGAAGTCATTCGCTCCGAAACCGAATCCACCAGCAGTCTCAGCACTAATAGAATCATTTGTACCGTCAAGATACAGAGATGCTGTCCCAAACTTAGGGAAGTTGGTGGAAAGTTGTGCATCACCATTGAAGGTAACTGCCTGAGCAGTTCTGTTTGGAAGAACTTCAAATCCCTCACTCTTACCAGAGATTCTGAAATAAGTGGCATCGGCACTAGCAACAATACCAGTTGCCAGACCAGTTACACCGTCAGTATCAAAATAGGTAACGGTGTTTCCAACTCCAATAGTTACGGTTGAACCAGTTGCTCTCAGTCTTGTCTTACCATCAGAAGCGAGTCCAACAGTACCAGATGTGCCTTCAATACCAGTTGCGGCAAAGTAAGAGAAGCAGTTCAGGAACTCAACACGAGCTCCGTTTGTCATTTCAATACCCTTACTGTTTGGTACAATAAAAGTACACTCATTAAACAGGAAACCTGCCTCCAGAGAATCGCTGGTTACTTCAGAACCATCAATATAAGCACCACCACCAGCGATGTAAGAGGATGGTGGGGAGTCAGCAGAGTTGTAACCATATGGATCATCAGCAGTGGTGTTACTACCAAAGTTCAGAACGGTTACTCTCTGAACATATGGAGATCTCTGTGTAATACCAATTCCAGGAGCATACTTGAATGCATAACCTTGATTACCAGCAGTATCAAAATACTGACCACCAATGGTAAGGTCTTCAACAACAGTTCTGTTGTTCATCAAGAAACCATCTTTCTGCTGAGTAGCAGTGGTAGGCACAACCTTCGTAGCACGAAGACCAGCACCTTTAACTGTCAGTCCCTCTGGAACTGTCAGTGGGAATGTTTCCTCATAGACACCAGCTCCGATATTCAGAACATCATTTTCACCAATGTCACTAATATTTGCTAAAGCGTATCCAATTGTTCTCCAGGGTCTTTCTGCTCTGTTTCCTTCATTTGCGTCACTTCCATTTTCGGCAACAAAATAAGTGCTACCAGGAGCAAACGATGTGGAGATGTTTGCTTCTTGAGGATTCTGCCAGATTAACTTACCACCAGAAATAGTCAGGATGGAGTTAGCGGCACCTACGTTATTGTTACTGTCATAGATGGCAGTATCAACTCTTACAATCTCACCAGTGACCGTTGTAGCACTGACAATACCACTTCTGAAGGTGATTGCCGTTCCTACGGTCAGAGTGTCTGTAATCGTCGCATAGGTGCCAGTCAGAGACGTTACCAGACCAGTGGTAATCTTGGCATCTAAAGCATCAAGATTTTCTACATCCAGAGTTGGGATTGTAGAGATACCAGTTGTGATAAGGTTGGCAATCGTGCCGACCCCAGTGATGTTGATGTTTCTACCACTTACCTCATCATAAACAACGTCTCCAGTAACATTCAGGTTACCCTGAACGTAAACGTCAGATCCAAATCTAGCATCACCAGTTACGGTAGAAGCACCAGATACTTCAATGTCAGTGACAATACCAGCAGTAATGTAAGCACTGGTGATCATACCAACGTTGATGTTGGCAGCAACTAGATCAGCAGTATTAGAATCAATCGTAGTAATTGTAGCAGCAGTACCGACAATATCAGTAATGATGCCAGCCGTGATCTTGACATCTTTTGCGTCAAGAACTTCGATATCTACTGTATTAATCGTCGCATAAGTACCAACCTGACTGGTAATAATACCAGAGGTGATCTTTACATCATTAAGATCAGCAGTTTCAGAATCAAGAGTAGTGATTGTACCAAGACCACTATTGAAATTGGCAATAGTACCAACACCACTAATATTGAGATTACGACCTCTTACTTCATCATATACAATATCACCAGTAACATTTAAATCACCAAGAACATAAACATCGGATTCAAATCTAGCGTCACCAACTACAGTAGATGCACCAGATACTTGAATATCAGTGAAGATACCAGCTCTAAGTGTAAGGTCTGTAGCAACAAGATTAGTTACATCAACGGTGGTGATGGTAGCAGCAGTACCAACAATATCAGTGATAATACCAGCGGTGATCTTGGCATTGACGATATCACCTTCTGTAGCATCAATCGTCGTGATGGTAGCAGCAGTACCAACAATATCTGTGATAATACCAGCAGTGATGTTAACATCTCTGGCATCCAGAGTCTCTATGTCTACAGTCGTGACTGTGGCATAGGTGCCAACCAGAGAAGTTACGAGACCTGCCGCAATGTAAGCGTTAGGTACATCAAGATTTACACCAATAGACAGGGAATCGTTGACGGTGCCAACACCAGTTACAACAATCTGTCTTGCAGTGAATTCGTCAAAAGACAAATCACCTGTAATATCTACGTTTCCTTCGAATACTACATCATTTTTGAATGTAGAAATACCAGAAACCGACAGTCCACTTCCTACTTGGATTCTATCGATTAAAGCGTTCTCGTTTGCAGAGAGAACCTTTCTGGGTAGCAGAACACCTTCCTGAGTAAGATTATCAGGAAGTCTCTCCATGTAGTACTGACCACCTACAGGATAAGGCAGTGTGCTTACACCAGCAGCACCACCAATGTAGAGTTTCCTGTAGGTGCCACCAGCACCAATATTATTAATATCGTAAACGTATACTAGTTCACCATCTGTCGCACCTGTGCCTACTGGAGGTAAATCAGGTAAACCAATACCAAACGTTCTTTTTAACTGAATCTGACTGGGCATTAGTAAACACCTCCATCAACATTTAATTCAGAAGCGGTAGAAGCGTTAACCCACCTTCCAATCGAACTTTGATACACCAAAATTTGACCGTCTTGTTTATTTGTAATACTTGTGTCGGTTAGAGATTCTAAGGAACCACCTCCACCTCCACCACTGCCAGTAGCACCCGTGGTTAAAACCTTAACCGCTGGTTGCTGACCAACACGAACTTTTACCCTTGTCATTACCTGGTAACTCCTCCTCTGACAAGAACGGTTCCCTCTACTACTCGTGTTCTGGTCCCACCAGTTTCAATTACCAAATCATAAACATATCTTCCAGGTTTTAATGTCGAAGTCAAAGTCGATCCCATTGAGACACTGATTACACCACCAGCAGCATCGGTCACGGTTGTTTGGAATGGTGTGCTAGTTGTTGCGAGAAAATGTTTTCTCAAAGCAGCACTATGTGCATAACCAGTCAAATCCAAAGCACTGTCAGATGATGCATCTGCCAATGTGAATGATTGGTCAAAAGTTGCACCAACGTTTACACTTAGATTTGATATGTATACGGCAGCCATTTAACGAAAAGCACCCTATAGAGGTATTTATCTACCTAATAAGTCATGAACTAATCTTTTCAATTCATTTACTTCTTCGTGAAGATCAGAGAGTTCTTTTTCCATGTCTCTCTTTTCTTCTTTTTGTTTTTTTAATGTATTTCTTTGACGGACATATTCTAGATATGCCCGTCTATCTGTGTTGACTATCGCTCCAGTATTTGGATCACGATAGAGATTTTGATGTCCCTCTACCTTTATCATGCAAGAGCCAGTGTTCTGATATCTCGGAACATTGGAACCTTAGATTGATTAGTTGTTGTACATACAATCTTGATCACATATCCAGTGAACTGCTCTAGATTATCAGCAGTGAACTGATATTCAAGATAATCATTAGGTGTCAAACTTGGTGGGACAATGGCATCTGGATGTCCAGTGTTTGCAGCAATGTTGACAACTTCATCACCGAATCCATCACCATCAGTGTCAATAAGGTTCTCATATCCAGGGAAGAGTTCATATGTTTGATCAATCTCACTAGAGTCTGCTCTGACCAACTTGTACAGAACTCTAAAGTCAGCTTCAGATGGTCTGACAGCAGTAAGAAGAACCTTCAACGAACTAGCAGGTTGCTGGAGATCAATTCTCTGAGAAACATAGATCGCAGAATGTGGATCTGTATCATCAGAATTAACTCTGGGATCAGTTGCATAATTCATTCCAGGATTATCAATTCTGCTAGAGAGAAGTTGCAGAGATGCCTGATCAAGATTGATGTATGGTGAAACGTAACTATCTGTCGTTTGAAGTTCTACACCAAATGTGAGAGACTTGTTACGAGGAAGATCAGTTGTTCTAGCGTCTTCATTGACTTTAGAAGCGATCAATCTTGGTGTCTCAAGTTCGTTGATAGTATTGATACCAACGGATTCAAATCCCTGATCGAGGAACGATACCTCTGTTCCGTTAATGCTGGTTCCAGAGACTGTTCTTACTCTTGCAGAAACACTGGTTCCTTCTCCAGGTGTGACAACATCAAACTGAGGAGCAATATAGTTGAACTGAATGTTTTGAGTTGCCTCAGCAATTCTTCCACCTACGAGAGCATTTGTTGTGAACGAAAGTTGTGGTTCCTGATTAGTGTTGTCATCGGTGTCTCTGTTGGATCTATCGATTTGAATATAGTAACCATCAATGGTTCTATCAACAGAACCCATGTCATGAGTCTTGTTAATTCTTCTCAAACCAACTCCGTTCAATTCATACTTACGAGCTTGATCATTGGTTTGGTGTGCAATAGTCAGAGTGTTATCAACACCTCTTTGAAGAACACCAACGGTTCCAACACCAATGGAATCATAAGCAATGATTTCTTCATTGAGAACCAGATATCCAGTGTTTGCAGCACCAACAGCGATTCCTTCATAAGTAAGCAATCCAGATGTATTTCCGAGAGAGATTACGGCATCATCAACACCAAGAGGTGCAGAGAGGACATTGATTGCTGTATTTGGTTCAATCTTGGAGAGGGTTACCTTATTGTTATCAGCGTACATTCCGTGGTTGTAATGATCAACACCGAACCAAGAACCATCATTAACATCTCCTGTGGTTACATTTGAAGATGTAACTTCAACTGCAAGTAATGTGGTGGATGAAGCACCTTTGATGTTTCCAGAACCATCATAGTAAGAGAGTGCGGCACCTACCTGCATGTCCTCACCTTGAACGTTGGTCAGATACAAGGTATCGATACCCCAAAGGTTGTCGATGTTGATAACAGCACCGTCACCAAAACCACCCATCTGAGAGGTTACAAGTCCTACAGTATCTCCAACAACATATCCAGTACCAGAAGAAGCGACGGAAACTGCAGTTACATTACTAATTCCCATTCCAACAGTGACGTTAAGTTGTAGTCCTGTTCCATTGCTATTAATATTAAAGGTATCAACAGTTGCATCAGGTGTTCCATACCCACTACCACCAGTGAATACTCCAACTCCATTTGTGGGAGAAAGAGGGCCACCCTGTTGCTCAACAAATCCAAAGGTATATCCCTTAGCAGATGTTGTTACTTTTCTTCCAATAGCAAGAGTTGTAATTCCTGCTTGTCCATTAGCATAGGTTTCAATACCAACAGTAAGTTTTCTTGGATAAGTTTCAATAGGATCTTCACTGAGAATTCTAGTTCCAGCGTTACTAGTATCAAGTTTTGGATTATAGAAGAATGCAGTTCCAGCATTAGCTGTGAAGTTCGCACGATAAAGTTTGAACGTCATGTCTTCATACTGATTAGCAGTCCAAATAGACCCGTTCTGAGACAAGAACAAGGAACCCATGGAATATTGTGTTGCGTAGACAACACCAGTTGCAGCGGGTAGATCACTGGCATTAACGGTCTTCTGACCCATCTCAGCAACCCACACCTCATACTGATCTGTGTCAGCAAGAAGAACAACAGCAAATTCTCTGTTTGGTTCTAGATAAATTGGTGATGGGAACTTGATATTTGTCGCAACGCTAGCATCATTAGACGTTGTAATATCACCTGGTTTTACAAGAACTCTAGCGGCTGGTGAGACAAGAGTTGTTGTCGGTGTGCCAAGTTCCATGGTGCGAAGTTGGACTTCACAAGGAATATTTCCACCATCTTTATTAGCAAAGAAGACATCAACAGAAGTAATGAATGCTCCCTCATCTTCAACCAGGAAAGATTGTGCCAGAGGATCATAGAAGATCGTCTGTACTCTCTGTCTAACAATGACACGTCCATTTGCAGTGTAGTTTGTAACTGCTGTGGAAATCAACTTACTACCTGGCAGTGGTTCTGCGTTGGTAGCACTAGTTGTGAGTTTATATTCTTTGGTTCCTGTGGTAATTCTGACCGCAGGTGGTGGATTTGTAAGTGGATTTCTAAGGAAGAATGTGCCTTGGAGATCACCACCATTATCAGCAATCAACTTAATATCAGACACATCTGCCTGAGCACCACTGCTAAGACCTCTCAGTCTCGCACCAACCTCAAGTCTTCCAGAGAAAGCACCTTGAGCTTGTGCTGCAAGTGCTACAATATCAACGTTAAGAACTGTAGAAGCAAGTGAGTATTGTGTTGGTAATGTAGTTGTATTGTCATATGGGTTAATTGTATAAGCTACTGTTGGAGTAGCAAAAGCACCAGACTTATGATCTGGTCTCGCAAGTCTAAATCTGATGATGTCAACACCATCTACAGATCCAACAACTGTTTCACCAACTTGGAATACACCTGTTACACCTTCAACTTCAACCAGTTTGGGAACAACATCAACACCACCATTTCCATCAAGGAATTGGTAGTATCTTCCATATGGTTTGTTTCCTACAGAATCAAACGCTACGTTTCTAGACCTCATGAATTGATCAGGTCTATTAGATACAACTCTTACTCCACCAGAACTGCTTCCTGCTCTGCCTGGGTTTGGAATCCAAGAAATTCTTGCAGGACGCCAGAGATTTCTAACCCAGAAGTCAGACTTTGGTGTAAGATCAACACTTCCATTGTATAGAACAACATTAAATGGGTTTACGTTCTCAACCTTAGTAGCATGTGGTTGACTCAGATACTCAACTTCATCATAGTTGAGTGTAATCATTCGACCAGTCTTAGTGACATTTGGATCTAAGAGATCAAAATCAACACCTAGATCGATCTCATTATCTGGAATATTAACACTAGATGAAACGAGAGCATCTAATGAAATTGCATCCAAAAATGGTTTTAACTCATTATCTTGTGGAAGCATTACCGATCTGGGATCGATAAAGTTGGCATTTCTAAAATTATCAACAAAGAAACCAGACTTGAATCTATTAAGTCCAGTGGCATCTTGAACCTGAAGTGATTGGGTCTCCAATTCCAAAAGATTCAAAGAGGTTATTTCTTCAAGACTTTCAATTCTATCCTCAAGTTTCCCGATATCACGCATGGTGTATCTTCTATTATCTTCCATCGTGATGGAAACATTATCAAGATTGTAAAGATAGGCAGGAAGTTCAAGAGTCGCTAGAAGCATTGCTTCACTGATCTTATCAGGTGCCTTTGGATTTCTATCGGGAACACCCTCTACATATACAAATTTACCAAGTGTATCAACGTACAGTCTATCAATTCTAGGAGCGTAGAACTTATACCCAATTACAGAACTTTCATTCGCAGAAAGAATAATTTTAGGTTGATCTGTGAATACTCTTGATTTGAAATCAAATGGCGATGCTGCAGCACTGCTGGGATCGAAGACAGCAACTCTAGGTCTAAAATCTAAAGTATCCGAAGCTCTTTGCTGCTGGTTTCCAATGAGTGGGATATCTTCTGAGAATCTTTCTGCATCGTAACTATCTACGGTGAAGATATCACCCTCATCGTTTGAAGGCACAGTGTAATGATCAAATACAACGAAAAGCCTTCTAGTTGGTTCGGAGTAACCATCATTTCTTACCAATCTAGCATAATCATAATATTGACTCTTTTGACCTTTATCTAGGGAAAATCTATTGGTAACATCAGTGTATCTTCCAGATACGATTGATTGAATTTTTCCAATTACATTTGATTCTCTAAACAATACATTTTCTTGAGTAGTAAATTTACTCTCAGTGAGATAAACAAATGTAATTTGATTGGCACCTTTTGTCACTACTTTTGCAATGGCACCTGAACTTGATCCAATCAAGTTTTCACCAAGAATCACGCTATCATTGATGTCGGGATTTGTGAAGAAGTTGAGAGTATCTAAGGTTACTCCAGTTTCATCAATTGCTTGAAAAACAGCAAATATATTTGCTACATCTGGATAGTTTAGGCAGATTTCTTTATCCTGCACTCTTAGTCCATAAAAAGTGCTCTTTTCGAGACCGTCATTGATGCTGCTGTTTGCATCAGTTCCAGAATTACTATATTTGGATCTGGTTACCTCAAGAGTTCTTACTCTATTGTAAACCTTCTGTTTATTTTGAACCGCAGTTTTTCTAACTGTGGCAACAACATTTACGTTAGATTGACTTGCTCTAAGTCCATTAATAGTGACAACATTTGAAGAGATTGATACTTGATCGTCACGAAGTGGTTCAACATCACCATCACTATAAATGACGGAATATCTTTCCTCATCAAATGCTTCAAAAAGAATATCTGTAAGACCAGTGATATCTGTAGCAGAAAGTGTAAGAACACCTGCTGCATTGGTAGTTTTTCCAGTTGCCTCAACAGTTGCTTTCAGAGTAGAACCAGTAAAATCAACTGTAGCGATGTTTCCATCATCTAACTGTGCATACAGGAATCCTTCTTCTTCATTTCTGATGGAGGATCTTCCTCTTCTAAACTGTACTGTTGTGGTAGAAGTTGGAAGGGCACCATCATTAACGTTATTGACAGTGTGTACCGCTTGCAGGTTCATAATCAAACCATCAGCAGTAATAGAACTTACTCTATTAAATGTTGCTGTAGAGAATCCAGGTCTTTGATATCTAATGATGTCACCAACCTTAAAATTGGTAAAGTCATTTCCAGCAGAAGTTGTGACACCAGCATTATTGATTGTGATTGTATCAGCAACAGTGAATCCATTGGGGACGGTAAAGTCTAAAACTGTGTCTGCAGTAAAATCAGTGGTATATCCAGCTAAAGCACTGCTATCTTGGAAAACCATCCTGATATCACCAGAGCCATAAGACTTGACGTTATTTACGGTTCTGGGTGTTGTAGAGATACCGTTGATACTAATAGATTCTCCTTGAATAAAACTGCCAGCAGTTTGCCTCAGGAAGACGTTAGAACTGCCTGATCCTACAGTTGTGGCATATCCAGTTGCACCACTACTCAGACCTCTAATGAATGAGGTATCTGGAAGTTCACCAGCACTGAGAGTGTTATTTAATTGAATTCTAGTATATGTTTGAACATCATATAGATAGCAATCGTAAATTGTTGTCTCTGTTCTAGCAATACTTACTTGAGATTCTGGTTTTACTGTATATACTCTTGCTTCACCAATCTGAGTTCCGTTGCTACCACCACCATTATCTCTTCTCTCATCATAGAGTTGAACAGCGTCCTTAAATTTAGGAATTCCAGTAACGTTGTTCAATTTAAGAAGGTTACCCATCTCAAAGTCAACTGCAGAAGATTTGACTTCTTTAGTTGCTCTAGTTTTGTTTACATCAAGAATTGTAGTTCCATTCTTTTCTACATCATATCCTCTGACATACGCAACACCTGGTCCTACTTTTAAACAGGCAAGATCGTCATTAGGAATGCTTCCCTGAGATGTAGCTTGGTTAGAGAAGTAAAGTCCGTCATTGCCAAGTCTATCATTCAAAGAATTAAAAAGACCAATCTCAAAATCTTCTACAGAATAATCTCCAGACTCATCATAAGTTCTCTTAGCGAGATAGTCACGAATCTGACTATATTGAGTGCTCTTAATAATTTTTCTAATTTGACCGTTCTCAACCCTGAGAAGTTCAATGAAGTTTACATCGGTCGTATCAGTGATGCTCTTCTTACCAAGAACGAGTTCAATCTTTAATCTATCAGCACCTGGTGCGGTATAGTTTGAGAATCCTTTAGCATTATCATACAGACTTCCATCTTCTTTTGCTGTAGCGATGGTTTCTGCAATAATCAAACCAACCCTAAGAGATGGTTGATTTGTATATTGATCAAGAAGAATGGTCTGCTTTGTTACTCTGACAAAAGTTCCTCTAAGGAACATGATGCCTTCACCAATGTGAGCGGCAGAACCAATGGATGTTGCATTTTCAGAGATACAGGTAGCAAATGTATTACCTGCAGGAATAGTTGTATTACCGTAGTCTACTGCCTCTAAAGTCTCTAAATTTTCTCCATCAGTAAAAGAGGCTTTTGCATCATTTGAGTTACCAGAGTCAATATATTTAACGTATAGAGTTACATTATTTCTTTCAGAAAGTGTCTCTGCAAGAACATATTGAACTTGGGCAGTGACATTAGATTCCTGACCAACAATTCTTTTACCGACGAAATTATCAATGTAAACACTTACGTCTGTACCTAAGTGTGTTGCATTGATTTCTACAGCATAAAATTGGTCATCATATGTTACGTTTCCAGGGATGACAATAGATCCCTCTTTAAAAATATGACTGCCGAACTGTTCAATCTGATTCTGAAGAATCGATTGTAGAGTTGTCAGTTCTCTTGCCTGAATTGGAAATCCAGGTTTGAACAGCACACGATGATAATCCTTAGCAGGATCAAAATCATCATAGTAAGGATTGACATTGAGATTTGTCTGCTGTGGCATTTTATTAGAACTCTAATACGATTTTAACATCTTCCTTCTGTCTCTCATTCCTGGTAACAGAAGGTCTATTGTCAAGGTAGATGACTTCACCTTTCCTTTTATTTATTTCTGGACTTGCAAGACCATCTGTGAAGTTTACACCAAGATTGACAACCTTTCCGTTGTTAAGTGTGGTTGTAATTCCACTGAAGTTTTGGTCCACATTCACACTAAAAGAACCACCGCTCTTTGTAATTGCGTTAGAACTTGAGGTAAACTCAAGTACGGGTGCTCTAGATCTTACATCGGTTGCATCAGTTTCATCACCAGTAGAAGCATTGTAATACAGACTTCTGTCTTGATAATATCTAATAATTTTGGTTTCAGTGTCGTAAGAAGCAACGATTCCTTTAGCCGTAGATCCTACACCAACAGTCTGCTCAATAGTATCACCAATTGCCAAATCTTGAGCAGCACTCTGAGTCTCATATTTAATAGAGAACAATGCAGAGAATTGATTATCAGTAAAGATTGTATTGGAATTTAAAATGGTTGGATTCTTTACAATACCCACTTGTGCAAAGATTGTATCATCGGAAAAATCATAAGATGAATTATCAAATCTTGCATACATCAGAACTTTGTCCGCACCAAGTTCTTTGTAAACATTGAATCCATGTCCTCTAGATGGAGGAATAATTGCTGTTAATTTAGCAAATGCAGATGTCGCTGTTTGAACACCAGCATTTTCACTAGAAAGATCAACTCTTCCAAAAGAATATCCACTACCACCCGAAGTTACTTGAGTCTCAATAATTTGACCAAGAGAATTTGTGGTTAGTCTTACTCTACCACCTTCACCATCACCAAGAATTGGAAATTCTTTAGCAGTAAACTGAGGATATCCAAGACCTGGTTCGTCAATAGCAACAATTTTGATTTGGTTATTATTGACTTCAGAATCAGCATTATCTCTGACAGCCTGAATTCCAGTATTAGTTGTAGTCAACCAATCATTGGGAACAGTAATATACTCAGTAGAGTCAAACTTAACAATATCACTGGGGTTAATAGTGTAGAGATATTTCCACAAATATCCATCACCACTAGTTCCTGCTCTACTAGGTTCAACATCAGTAAATGTTGGCTCGTCCAAAGAAGCAGATGGTGTAGTGGAAATGCCAGTGGCAGTTCCATTATCTAAGCAAATATAAACACGGAACTCACTATTTACAACATAATAGTTGGAATCATATAATCTGTTCGAGTTTGTTACCTGAGCTGCATTAGTGCCACTGTAATCATGCCTATAATAGTCATAGGTAGAACCCTGAACCCAATTCACCTTTCTAATTAACCTTCTTGTGTTAGAAGAAGTGACACGCTTGCCAAAAAGCATGGTGTCATACACATGATTGGAATAGTTTATATTATCGGTGGGAAATGGTGGTCCACCAAGATCATTCCAAGTCGATGTCCTACCATATCCAGATCCAGTAGGATTGGATAAACTCATAAAAGCATAGTAAGAGTTAGCTGTATTTGCGACAGATGCCACAAAGTTTTCAGCATTCAAAATCCTAAATTGATCTGTAATAATCGCAGACATTATTAGCCTTTGTTTTTTCTGTATTTATAAGGTAAATTTTACTTTCGACTTAGAGCACCAGTCGATCTAAGACCAGCGTCTCTTCTTTGAATAGTTGGATACGTTGTCATTCCAACCTCAAAACTGTTTCCATCAACGGAAACTTCGATAGGATCATCCGATCTAGTTATGTTGGAAATTCTACCCCAAACAATTTTACCTGCTGGTTCCAAATAACTACCAGTGGTTGCAACACCAACCGTATTGGTGTCTGGATCAACCTGACAGGTAAGAATTCCAACTGTTCCAGAGAACTGAGTATAATATGCTTCATAGATGTTATCCAACTTATCGGTAGAAATTCCGATAATGTTAGTTGTACCGATTCCAACTGAAGTTGCAGATCCAACAAGTGTTGTAAGACCAGTTCCAACACCAGTGTCAAATACCAGAACTCTATATCCTTGAACTAATTGCTGTCTCTCGGCAAGAGTTGGAACATCACGGAGGTCCAATTCAAAGGTGAGTCCAAGACCAGCTGGTGGAATACTAAAGTGGTATTGTGATCCAACTCCAGAAAGGTTGAGAACGTAGGCTCTCTCACCATCTGGTTTGGCAGTCATGGAAACTGTTGCTCCTGCACCAACACTCAATGTGGACGTGGTGGCAACCCCTACTGTGGTTACATCATAAGGTGTGGACAAATCATATTCAATAATTTTCTCAGAATCACCACCAAGAACAATCATCTTATCGCCAGCAACACTCATGACAAAATCAGTTGTTGCAGCATCGTCATCTGTCAATGCTTGACTACTAGCAAAAGAAACACTAGTGATGTCAAAAGCACTAGCCATGTCATACTTATAAAGTGCTGAAGAATTAGGAGAAATCGTAATAATTGCAGATCCAGTATCAACAACCTGCAGACCTCTGTGGTTTTGAGTTTGGTTAGCAATGGTGGTTGAAGTTTCAACACCAGCTTGTGTATCACTAGTCAAGTCCCAAGCTGAGGAAAGACTAAACTCATTAAACTGTGTGACAAATGGTGCTTGAGCACCACGACCCAGAGTAAAGAGTTTTGTTCCATCATCACGGAAATAGAGGTCATAAATGTTTTGGACTTGAGTGCTGATTCCAAGTTGGTTGCTGTTATTTACAGTTGCCGTATCAATCTCAAAAGGAGTGGCAAGTTGCCATTCTGTAATTGTTAAAGTATTTTGATCAGCGACATACATTCTAGTCCCATCAGGTTTCAGGAAGATTGCCTGAAGATCATTCTTAGAACCATCAACAAGACTTATACCTTTTCTGTAGATGAGTTTTTCAGCATCAAATGGATAGAACTCCTCCAATCTTGCATATGCGGTAGTAATACCAGTTACGACACCAGCATATCCAGTGACATTAGTGTCAAGAATACCAGAGACCCTTTCTGTATCAACTGTAGTTGTAGATCCAATTCCAGAAGTAGGAATTCCTGCAATGAGTAATCCACCAAAATTACTATCTGGATTACCAGATGGATCAACACCTAGGAACAGGGAAGTATCCTCAACAAAGAAAGTAGTGGTATCTCTCTCAACACTCTTAAGGAGTTTTGCTGTTGGGTAAATTTGTGCCTCAATTGAATCTCTCGCTTTAGATACAAATTCTCCACCTAGAACTTTATCGACCTTTTGCTTAGTCCAAGCAAGAAGTTTTGGTTCTGTGGTGCTTACACCGTCACCACGATACAGTGAAGTTTCTATTTCACTTGCAGAAGTAATACCAACAATCGCACGATTGGTCTCTTGAGATAGATTGTCGAAGGTGCGTGAAATTTCATTCAATTCAATGCGTGGAGATCTTCTCAGTTGAACATCATCACCAGGTTTGACTGTTTCGGTAGTTGCCTGAAGGAAACTATCTACACCTACCTTTCCTCTATAGAAGAAGATAGAAACGTTATCTTCTGGTGCTGGAGGTTCAACAAAAGTAATTGAAGTGCCACCTTCAAAATCATATGCCTCACCTGGTTCTTGAATGATACCGTTGATAAAGACAAGGAGCAGAGAATTAAGATCGATAAGAGCAGAATCTGCGTCTTGCTTGTCAACCTCAAAACTAATCAGCTGATCATTATACGCAAGTGGGAATCTAGATCTAATTCCATCTTGGAATGGTTTTACGCTATCGATATAATCCAATTCACCAAACTGCCATGATGAGAAAGCATCTTCAAAAGTATCAACGACTTCAATTTCAAATTCTTGGAAGTCATCTCCAGCAAGTGGATCGGTTGTCATACCAACAACTCTAACTCTATCACCTCTTCTGAATGAATATCCAGGTTTGGTAATTTCAAACTTCTGGACCTCAAACAGAGTTGCTCCAATTCCAGTTCTTACTACACCACCAGCACCAATATAATTGTATTTTACTTGAGTTGTGGCAGCACCGATATTAATGGTGAAGTTGCCATCATCAATTACTGATAGAACAATATAGTTGCTAGTAGAATATCCAGGGAAGAAGTCACCAGCATCTCCAACTGGAGCGTATGGTTCAAACTCCACATTACTTACTTTAATAACATCACCTGTGGTGAATCCATGTCCAGCAACGCTGACTGTGGAAAGACCAAGAATTTCATCATAAACAAAGTTAGTGATTGGTTTTGAATTGTAGACTGTGTTAATACCCAGAACACCAATAGTAATTGACATTCCAATACCAGTGATGGTTGTTGCTCCTGTAGCAAGTCTGGAAACACCCTCAATCACCAGGTTATCGTAACTTGGTTCTTGAATATTGATAGTTGGATTGGTATATCCACTACCAGCAGCAACAATGTTGAACGCCAAAGTGCCACCAGCACCTACAGTAGCAGTGATCTCTGCAGGGGTTCCAGTATGTCCAGATTCAGTAACTGCGATGGCTGGTGCAGTGACTGTAGAGTATCCACTACCAAAGTCAGCAATTGTCCATTTAGCAAATGTACCACCAGACTGATATGTGTGAGCAAATGTCACAACACCTACTTGAGTTTCAAACTTATTGCTGGACAAAATACGATTCGCATAGTATGGACCATATGGTTTTACTTCGTATGCGTCACCAGCAGTCGCTCCAGCTCCAGCATAAACGTGGGTGATAGTCGAAACACCAACGTCAATAACAAAAGTATTAGTTCCACCAATACCAAGAATGGGATATCTATTGGTGTTGACACCGACTGCTTTTCTTCTCGAACTTCCATCTGGGAAGATAGAGTTAGTAATTCCCGTATGGGGAGTAGAGCAAGCCATTCCAATATTGGCAAGATCAACTAATCTACCAACTCTAAAGTTGTGAGCAGATGTTAGTCCAACTGTTGCAATACCAGTTAAATTGTCATAATCAAAAGAACTAATCTTAAAGTTTACACCGATTTCACTTGGGAATTGATAAACGTTAGTAAATGGACCATTAGCAGGACATGCAAACGTCAGGCTCCTGAGCTCAATCTTATCACCAGTATTGAGATCATGATCGGATGAAGTTGTTACTGTCAGAATACCAGTTGCATTATCATATTCAGCATCTGAAATTGCCGAAAATGCTCCAGTTGTTGGTACACCAGCGATATTAGTAATTTGACCAAGAGTGACTGTTGGTTCAGCAACTGCCTTTCTAAGAGGTGCATACCCAAGTCCATTTGTAGATCCAAACGAAATGGGAACACCACCTCTTGGTAATTGATTCAAATTAATATCAGAAGGATCAACAATTTGATCACCACCTACAGATGTGATTCCAGTGAAAATTACGCTACTGATACCACTGACTTCAGTAATTGCAAAATTATTTTCTGTATTATTTGGAGTAGATGGTGCTTGGAATACCCCATTAATGAATACTAAACCATTACCACCAGTACTACCAATTCCAGTTACGTTGTTTCCATCTGAAGTCAACGTAAAGTCAGCAGTTACACCATCAAACTTATCGGAAATATCATCAAAGATGAGGTTAGTTCCATAATCTTTTCTGAGATAAACTCTACCATTAAAATTAGATCTTGGAATGGTTAATCCTCTACTGTCAAGATCCTCTCTACCAGCCCCCATTGGTGCTTCTGTGAAGTGGATCTTACTATCGACGATATCAAATGCACCTCTGAATACAGAGACCGCACCAAATTGACTGTGAGCAGTTACAGAAGACCCAACAAATCCACGTTCTACTTGAACGATTGGTAATGTTCCAATGGCACCGACACCTGCAGCAATTGTTGTTCCCAATCCAACGACGGAAACTTTCATCAGTTCATTATCTACTTTAAGCAAGTCAGCGGGTCTGATTGAAGAAATACCACTTAATTGAATGATCGTTGTTCCAGCACCAACGTCATGCATAATTTGCTCTGACAGTGGAGTCTTAGACAGAGGGGATTGAACAATACCATCCAATGTTATGAGTGCCTTCTCTGCTCTCTTCTGCATGGCAAAGACATGCTTGTTTCCAGCACCAAGTGCTGCAAATGTAACAGCAGTTCCAGAGAGTGCGTTAGCACTGCTGATGGCAACTCTAAACTGAGCTTGGTTGTCTCTGATAGCATAAACAGTGTCTGGTAATCTTTCGGTTGCAACACCAACACCAGTATAATAAACAATACCTGTGCCAGCGACACCAATCAAATTAGAACCAGCAACGTAATCAAGAGGTTCTGCAGTTGAGAAGAAATGGTCTAAAGTAAAGATTCCAGTTGTAGTGCTAACAACACCAGCTTGTGTTGGGTTGAATGTTTTTGCAAAAATGTCAACACCATTAAACTTAGCATCAAATTCTAAAATTTCTCTTTGGTTAATACCATAGTAAACAGATTGAGATACGTTCTGATTTACGTTACCGTATATCAAATCACCAATACCAGTAGCATCACCATTGTTATCAAGATCTCTATTCAAGATCTCACTGAAAGATTGTACCAGAATATCTCCAGAGTAATCTGGATGGAATTTCAGATCAACACCATCATTAGAATAATCAGCAGAGAATGTACCAATTCCATTATTATCATTGACAGAAAGGAATGGATAACTCAAAACATAGAGGTTCTTTCTATCCTTCTCATCGTTGAGAATATAAACCTGATGAATAGCTTGAGTGTCACCAATACTAACTCTAACAGTAGCTTTCATTCCACCATCAGTGATGCTGTTGATTCCCGTGATTACTGTTGGAGTTCCACCAGTAACTTCAGCAAAATCAGATTCGAATCTACCTGTTCTCTCTGTGCCATCCTCTGTTCCAGTAAACTTAAATCTATAAGTTCCAATTCCAGCAGCGGTTGTGCCGATACCAATTGTTTGAGTTCTTACTCTTACTTCATTAGATCCATTATTGTTGTAGATCAAACTTACAACACCAGAATCAATAGAAGATGTAAATGATCCAATAAATGGACCAGAAAGACCATTCAAACCGACTCTGTTATTGAAAGCTGCCAGTTCTGACAGATAAGTATCGGTGCCATCATGTGTGAGAATGAGTTCTGTGTAATCTACATCCTGCTCAAATTCATCAAAGATCTCAACACTTGTGTAGAAGGTATCTGTAACAGAAGTGCTAAATCCAAGAACTGTAGTGCCAACACCAGCACTTACATTTTGAGTCTTGGCGATAACATCAACAAATCCAATACTCTGAGATCCAAGTCCAGAGATATCATTATCAAAGAATGTTTGAAGAAGTTTTACTTCGTAATCGGTATTGAACTTCTCAACAGGAGTAAATCTCAAAGAATACTGGTTGGTATCCTCGTCAAAGAATCCATCCAGTTCACCAATAGAATCACCAAGACCAACCTTTTCAAATAAGAAAGTATCTTCATTATTGTTGATGAGGACAATTTCCTTAAGACTCATTTCAGCATCATTTGTGACATCAACAATTTGTGTTAAGAATTTGTTAGTTTTTCTTCCATCACCAAAAATAGCAACATCCTTGAACTCCAAAAGTTCATCCGCATCTTCGTTCAAGAATTGCGAACTGATGTCATCAATAGTAACTACTCTGTTTGATTTGTTTAGAATAAAATCAGTGATTGGAACATTCAGAAGTTCAATGGATTTTGATGTGTTTTCAGTTGCATCAACATCAAGAGCGAAATCAAAATCATTGATCGTATCTACTCTCTTAGCACCGTCATAGATGTCTAATACAAGGAACGGATCTTCCTGTGCCGTGGTAAACGACAGACCTACATTGCCTTTAGGACTGATTTGAGTGTCAGCAAAATTACGATATCCAGCTGGATGAACATTATCATTTACGAAACTAATAATATCATTGAATGCCTTTTCACTCTGAATAGAATAAGACATTCTCTGATAATAGTCATTGTCACCAGTTACCTGATAGTCTTCACTGAGTTTTCCAATGTCATCGCTCCACCCCTTAATAAACTTAGATGTAGAATCAATTTCAAATCTACCAACCTTAGTAGAGATATTTGAAATTGTGCATTTAGCACCACTAACAGCACCAGTCAAAGTATCACCACTCTGAATAGGTGTCGTTCCATTTATATTGAGTTTTCCAGTCAGTGCGTTAAAACTACTTACGGTGAGGTTAGTAGATCCAATAACTTCTACACCATTTAAGAATAAAATTTCACCTGGTTCAAATAGTGAATTCTTCTTGATTACTTTGAATTCTGGAAGATCATCTTCCTTAACAACGTTAGAGAACAGTCCTGGGTTTGTCACTGCAATTCCAGTGTTTGTAGTAACAAAGCTACTCAAATCATATGAAAGTTGATTTGGGTTTACACTGGCATTATAAGAAGAAACGGTGAAGTATTGATATCCATAATCGGAAGAATTATGTCCCTGACCATCAGTAGAAGCAAGACCAATACCTTCAACAAAAATCTTATCACCAGATCTGAATGGTGCTGTCGTAAATCCCAAAATAGGTGTGGAAATACTAAGAGTTACCTGATTATCTGTACTGGAAGCGACACTAACAATAGAAATTCCATTATCGTTACCAACAGTAGCAGCACCATAAACAACATCGTCTTTAAGACCAACTGGATTTCTATCAATTCTTACACCAGCGGTTTCTTCACCGTCAACAAGAGTCGTTGGACTTACTGCACTTCCAGATAATTCTGTTGAACCTTGGAAATCTGTAACCACATCTCCAGTAGATGAATCATAGAGAACCAATCCTGGTGGTGTCAGATAATTTTTACCACCACTCTCAACAATAATGGTATCAATGGTTTGGAAGTTAGTTACAGACAGTTCATTTGGAACATTAGCAGTTGGTGTTAATGTTTTATCTGAAGGATAAGAGAATCCAGGTGTGAGAAGTCTTACATCTTCAAGTTTTCCAATTGTTGAAGAATTAAGTCTCAATATAGAATCTACGCCCTCTGCAGAAGTAATACTGGAAATACTTGGAACAGTTTCATATTTAAGTCCACCAAAGACAAGTTTTACATTGTCAATAGATCCAGTAGCCGTTGTAGATGTCGTGGTATATTCGAGAGAATCAGACTCAGAAAGATTATAAGATGTTTTTTCAGGAACCTGAGTAAGGTTGACATTAAATGTGGTACTGGTAACACCCGTGACTTTGTAAGTCCCACTAAACTTACTATTAGAATATTTTAATTGATTATATGCGTTGACATCTTTATCAGATGTACTAATAAATCCACCTTTATCAAAATTATAATAAAGAATTGATGGGAAGTTTGTAGAGAATCCAATAGTGGCACCAGCACCAGCTGTACCATTGGTGCCAAATGTAGAAACTAAGAAGTTAGTAGTCTTTCCTGTCGATACCACAGGATTTTGATATTCATCATCATAGTAAACTTGCAAATTATATCCAGACAAAGTTGGATCTTCAAGATTAAACACAACATCATTATTTCTGAAAATCTCAATGGGTGGATTGACAAGAGACAGTGTTTGTGATGTTCCACCAACTGACGTAAGACTTACAAAAGTTGGAGGTGAGGAAATAGCGTCCAGTCTAGTCTCAGTTAGTCTGAAATTATCCTTATCAATGACAAAGACATAGTAGCTACCAGTTGATAGTCCACCAATTACTTCACTGGATTCATAGTATACTTTAACACCAGTAGTGTAATCGTGATCGGACAATGTAATAATATTTGTACTTGTGTTAACTCCAGCAGAACTAATAGCAACTGGATTTGCAAGAATTTTTTCCTCAGCAATTTTGAAAACAACAGTTGAGGCAGCACCAACACCAGTGCTCAATCCAGATTTCACTGACAGTTTAATAATATCATTATCAGCAAGACCATGAGTTTCACCAGTTGAGACTGTCGCTGTTATTTTCTTAACATCTGCAGTTATTTGCTCAAATCTAGATGCAAACTGGTAATCATACAGATTTGTATAAGATACATCTCTAAAGAAAACTTGGTCTCCGTTCAAAACGGTTGCCAGACCAATCGTGTCTTTAGAGTTCTTGACGGCATAAACCAAGTCTGGCAAATAGAAGACAGTTCCTGTTGGACTTGTCGATACACCAATTGATGTAGTTCCCAAACCAACAGAGAAAGTAATTGGTTGGTTAGTTTGGAATGGATGGTTTTCTAAGAAGATATTCTGAGTTGGAATAGTTCTTGTTTCAATTCTATTATTAAATCTATAGGATCTAGATGTTGTAAATCCTGCGGTTATTCCAATACCAACAGCTTCAAATGGATTAAAGTTAACAGTATCTTGTTCTTTAGATTCGAAATATGGTGTCTCTACCGAAATATGAAATCTTTGTGGTGGGTATGTAACTGTCTCACCAGCGGTATGTCCTACACCACCACTTGCAGTTTCAGATGGAAATCTTTGAACTCGGATAATACCGTCACCAGAAAAAACATTCAGAATACCAAAAGTTTCATTTGAAAGTTTAACAGAACTTCCAACAGAAATGGGAACATTCGTAACAGTAATATCGGTTGTCATTCCACTGGCACCAGTGGTTCCCATACCAACAATTAATTTTGCTGGTTCCACAAAAGTATCAATTACATGGGCACCATCAAGGTTTTGAACAAACGTTGAGAGACCTGTAATTTGAACAACATCATTATCATTCAAGTCAAAATTGGGTGAAATCGAAACTTCTACTGTTTTATTATCTCTCCACTTAACAATAGCGTTTTCATAACTTGTTTCTGTAGAAGCAACACTAACGATAGATCTTCCACCGATTTCAGATACTTCAGCAGCAAGTCCAAATCCAGTGTCAGTTTCACCAAAGTTTATAGTATCTCCAACTGCATATCTGGCATTTCCAGTAGAAGCAACGCTGATAGATTCTACAGATCCAGATCCAACAATATCAACAACAGAATCTTGTGAGAATACTTTGTATGGTTCAATTGCAAAGTCATATGATGCACCTCTTTCACCAATCTTTTGTGGGAAAGTATTTCTGATAAGATCTGAACTGTTAAAATCAAATCTTTGGTCAATAGAAAAAGCAGGGTCTACGTTTTCAAGTATAGTTTTTGATCTATAGGAATTGCCAATGAAGAATGGGAACTGTGGATTGTTATTAGAATCAATGGTTGCATAGTATGCATAAATTCCCTCTGGGAATTCATTGGTAATTGTGAATCTACCATTGAATTCGTCAAGATCACCAACATCAGTGAATCTGTAATCTTCGACAAAGAAACCTAATGGGAATGTAGTGGAATTTGGTCTGTTAGAAATAAAATTGATATTTGCTGTATATCCAGTTCCTACTCTCTTAGTACCACTCTGGATGTTCTCAGGATCATTATAACCGTAAGATCCATAAATTGGATTTCCATCATAAGCCCATCCAATAATTGGTGAGTGGAATGCTCCATTATCACCAAACGCATTCCTTAGTGTAACACCATACCCAATAGCAGCATACTCAAGACCTTTCTCTGGTGTGGGTGCTACGATCTCGCCACCATTGTCATTAATTTTGGCAAACTTATTAACACCTAAACGTCTCACAGACGCATTCAGAATTGCCCCAGAACCAACTGAATTAGCCTTAATGGTGGTTGTATCCTTATCGTAGTTTAGACCCTGTGAGAGGACGACTACAGAGGTGACTACACCCACATTATTAGTAAGTGCTCTTAGTCTAGCACCAGTGCCAGTTGTAGCAACTCCAACAGGATTAGAAGAGACTTCAAGTTCTGGTGGAGAAGTATATCCACTACCACCACTAAGAACAAACACGCTATCAATTCTGCCATTTAAGATGACTGGTCTTACTTCAGCACCAGTTCCACTTACAACGGTAATTCCTGGTGTTCTCTCAAAGTTTAGAATCTCAGATCCATAATCAGTTCCTGGTTCATAAAGATAGGCATCAACAATAGGACCACGAACAATTGGAGTTGCTGTGAATGTTCCCTCTTCTTGTTGTGTGGTTACAGCTTTGATTGTAACGACAATTTCTGGATATTTGAAGATATGACTTCCAACACCGACTGTTTCGAGAGAAACAAATTTATTCCTATTAAAATTCGAAAGATCTGTTCCACCTACACCAGCATTAACAAGTCTGAACTCATTTTCAGAAACATTCAGAACTTTATACTGAACTGTAGTTGAAAGTCCAGAAATAGCAGTATCAAAGAATTCATACTCTACAAAATCACCATTAGTAAAGTTATGATTATCAAAGACAACACTGTCATTTGCAGTGTTAATACCTGTTGACTGAACAATGAGTTTTCTATTAGAATATCCTTGTCCAGGGTTAAGAACATTAAGCCTATCAATCTTAAGCTTCTTATCTGTAGTTCTGAACTTCATCAGTCCAGCATTATTCTCAGTTGTAATACCAATAGTGTTGATTCCTAACTGAGCATCCAGTTTTGTATTGTGAACCTGAATAGTACGACTGTTGATAAACTTAGAAAAATAAATGTTTCCAGTTTGAAGTGTTAATCCTTGTACAGCGTCATTATCTGTATTAGTTGCAATACCAAGTGCTGGGTTTCCTAATGCGTTGTATACAATAGGATCACCTGTTTGGAAATTGTGTTGAGTTTGGAAAGTAATAGTATTATCAGAAGTATCAACACCACCACCTTCAGTAAGGACATTGGCATTAAAGAATACCTCTCTAAATTCAGAAGCAAGGGTTGCTGATGCAGTTGCACCATCACCATTACCACCAGTAATCTCAACGGACAGAACTTCTTCAATATCAAAGTTTACTGGGTCAACTAAAATGTCTTCAAAAGAACCAGTAACTACAGGTTGAACTAAAGCGGTTGTTCCTGTTGCAACTGGTGAGTCACCAACAACTACTTTTGGTGTATTTGCAACGTCATAGTTATTTCCACCATTAAAGACATTAACTCTATTGAGAGGTCCGTAAAAAACAGATTCATCAACTTTATAGTTTGAAATTTCTACACCATTAATCAACATACCAGTTGATCCTGTGGGTGTAGAGTCTTTACTGCCAGTTCTAAGATTTTGACTTAGTGGGAATTTTTTAAGTAATTTTTGTGGTTGAATTGATCCTTCTCTTTGTTCAGCAAGAATAAAATCATGAGGACCACTATCAGTTGGATTGAATCTAACAAAAGAGCCAGCTGCTAAGAATGATCTAGAAAGGGATAATTTAATTCTGTTATTATTCGGTGCTGGTTGAACCTCTACAAAATAACTGGCATTTGTCGATAATCCAGTTATAGCGGGAATTCCACTTGCTGGAGAGTATACAATTTCATCTCCAGTAAAAAATGGAACAACATCAGGAAAAGAAAGAGTATCGTATGACAATTCATTAATGTCATAGTTTTGAATTGCCCCAGACGCTGTAGAAGCAGTAGCAATTTGAATTTCTGTTGTTACTGGTCTAATAACATAAGAAGGAAGTGAGTTTGATGCAACGTATGCAAACTCGTTATTTTCAATATATGTGTTCAACACATCAGAAGACACTACATTATCACCTAAAGACAATGGTGCTCCAAGACTGGAAGATGTGTTAATTCTTTTTCTTATATCGTATGCGTCTAGTGGGTTGAGACCAGAGTAATCACCAGCACCAAGTGTGACTGCGTTGTCAGTTAGGTTTACGTTAATTACTTCTAAATTGGAAGCGGCAATTGTTTGTGATGCTCTTTCCACAACATCAACAATATCACCCAACTTCAAACTAGATCTATCGATTGTGGCATCAAGATTAAAAGTAGATCCACTGAAAGAAGTAACAAAATATCTTGCGGAGGTATTGTAGATCCAAGAATTGTAGAAGATTTTCTCATAAGAGTCATCTTGTTGGTCATTACTAATAACTTGACCAAGATTTTTAACAGAGATCAATGCCCCTTCTACAGCAGAGAAAATATCTTCTGTTTGTACAAATTTGTTTAAAACACCAGTCAATACAAATCTTACTGGTCTTGTAAGATCATTCTCCTCAAAAGCATAAACTTCTAGAGATTGTGTAATCTCAGTTCTTGGATTAATGCTTTGAGTTAAACCTTGACAACCAATAAATTGTGTAATTGTTTTGTCTGTGTAGGTTACAACATCGTTGCCAACAGAAAATGATCCAGATTGTGGAAATCCAATTGTAGAGTCTACGGTAATTACGTTAGATCCTGCGGAGTGATCTCCAATCGTAAAACTGCTTCCAGGAATAACAAACTTACCTTCAATCAGACTCTCATCATCAAAACCGATGAAGAGTGAAATTTTGTAATAAGTTTGAACACCAATATCGTCCGTGGTTCCTCTTGTAAAAATTTCAACTTCTGAAATTGGTCCACTGGCAGCACCAATGCCATTAGAGAGTTGAGCGTCTTGGAAAAGGGTTGTTCCAGAGATTAATGCTGGATTACCACTAATAAGTTTTGCAACTACGACTTCTCTACGAACATAGTTTGCATATGATGGTTTGGAAAGAAACTGCTCAAGGTCAATTACTTTGGAATCAATCCCAAAGAGAACTTTCATCAGAATCTTGATAGATTCTTCCGTGCCCTTACTCTGATATAAACTTCTAGATTCTTTAATAAAATTATTTACGTCAAGATTATCTGCAAGTGGAGTATTTTCTAATCCAGGTGTATATAATTTTTTGAGTTTATTATAAAACTCCTTAAGAAATAGCGCACTGAGGTTCTGAACCCTAGTTCCAGCAGAATGAGATTCCGCAACTGTTTCGGAAAATACTAATTCCTCTGGATCGTTAGGTGCTCTATATGAGGTAATACCAGAAAAACCACGAACAACACCAGTGAAGGAATTTGTAGTTACTCCAGTATATGTGATAACCTCATTACCTAATTTGATTAATCCGTATTCTTGCGGAAAACCTTTAGTGTTGGTTACAAATATTTCCGTATCTGTCGTTGAAATACCAACTGTTACCGTGGACATTCCAGAGATAACATCTGGAGTCAGAGTTTCCAGTCTGAGATATTTGTCAATGTTCTCACCAAGATCTACAGGACCACCAGCAAATTCTTGCGATGTATAGTAGGTCTGTAGAAAATCCACGACAAGCGGATTTTCTTCTTTAATAAACTCAGGGAGTTGACTGTTTACAACATCCTGAATTTTAACTCTGGTATCAAAGACAGAATTTGTGTTTATCATTTCCTACTTAATTGTCCGTTGGTATAACTGGATGCTACAGGGAAACCTACTCCTGAAATTTGTTCACCAGATGAAATGGTGTCCCTTGCCATATTTATGGTGCTATTTGAGATATCCAGTTGCAAATACAGGTCTTTCAGACCAATAACATCATTAGATTCTGGGACTGCTTGAATTTCAATAATTCCGTCTGCTTTAACTGTTGATGTGATATTAATTGTATTGATGAGAATCTCACCTTTAACGTAATCAATGGTTCCAGCGGCAGGAACAACCACAATTGGACCAGCATCAGATTCTTTTACAATTGCAATAGCACCTTTTAGTTTATCTGCGTTTGGAACGTCAGTAAAGTACAAAAGATCGGAAGATCCTTGAACTGTGAATCCTGTACTCTTAATATTGAATCCTTCACTAACAACATGAAACTCATTTCCATAGCAAAGTTCATATTGCGTGAATGAATTAAGAATAGATCTCAAATTACGTCTAATAATCACTCTCGTGATGTTAGAAGTAATAGCTTCATTAGTATTATCAATAATTTTTACAGTTTTACTATATTTGAACCTACCACCAAATTTGTTTAAATCAATAGAGTCTGCATAAGTGTTCAAACTCGATGTAACATCACTTTGAAGTTGATTTACGTCAGAAACTTGAGCAGCATTGAAAAATACCGTGGATTGCAGTTCAATAAACAGAAGTTTCAGATCCTCAATTCTTTGATTCACACCAGCAACGGAAAAATCTTTCAATTTGCTCAAAATTTGACTTTTTGTGAAGTCAGATAAGAATGTTCCGTTTTTAGGTTTGATACTCAGTACAACAGTCCCAAATTCTGGGGGATCTAACTCTTCACCACCAACAACAGAGACAGATTCTGTATCTGGGTAAATTCTTTGGACAATCGCTTCATAATCTTTTGCAGTTACCGCTCTATATTGAGAAGAGTACAGTCTTGGTGCATAATATTTTACAGAGTCAATAGATTCAATGTCAGAACCATTAACTGCAGACTGATTCGTCGTTACAGATACTGTATTCGTTGGTAAAAACGTAGCTCCAATGCTATTTGTTACTGTTCCAGTATATGAGAAGTTTGTAGGTCCATTTCCTAAAGATCCATCAGTTACAATGTAAGAAACTTCAATAACAGAACCATCTTCTAACTTTTTACCAAAAATACCATCACCAAATAGAAGTTCGTATCGTTCATCCGAAATTTCTTGAATTAAAAAGATTTCAGAAATAGATGTAACATCAATAATATTTTCTACTTGCTTATATTCACGACCAACGGTGTCCTGAGGACCTCTAACAGTCACTCTGATGGAACTTGTATCGATTCCTGGGTTATCTAAGATAAATCTCTGATCGACTGATGCATTGACCTGAAACTGCTTTGTAAGCAGTGTACCCTGGTAGACATCTATTGAACTAAACGATGCCCTTCTAGGTCCATTTCCGTTGGTGTCAGCCCCTGTTAGTACACTAGTTGTGGTGATGTCCTCAGGAATCGAAAATATGACTGAACTATTGTCTGCAGAACCAACAGCGACCAAACCTTTTTCAAGAGTTACAGTAGGACTAGTTCCTGTATACTCAATGTCAAAACTTACCTGTGCCTGTGCAGATTTTCTTGATCTAGGAACATATCCAATGTTTCTAGCAAGAGAAACTACGTTTTCTCTCAACGTAGCGGAGTCAATGAACGACTCATTCACCACCATATTGGTGTTGAACGCTGTAATGTAAGTATTATATGCTAAAGTGTCGATAAGAACAGCAAAGTTCGACCCTTCAAAGTCAAAATCAGTAAAATTTGAGTTCGCTCTCAAATAAGACTTAATAGAAGCCTTGATTTGATCAAAATCTAAGTTTGTAAACTTGGTTAGTGGCATTTATCTCGTAACCTCAAGTAAGAAGGATACATTTTGCGGTGGTAAATCTTGTCCAACGATGTCAAAAAAGACATTTACTTCAAAACTATTGTCGTCTGGTCTTGGAAACACCTCAACTTTCAAATTTGCGGCTCTTGCCTCATAATTTAGGATTGTTTCTTCAATTTGTTCTGCTATTACAGCCGCAGTACCATAATCACAAAACCCAAATAGCGTATCTCTAACGTCAGAACCCAAATCTGGGTTAAAAAATCGCTCAGTTGGAATAGTTTCTACTAAATTACGCACAGAGCGTGCAATCGCACGCTCATTTGTAAGCACAGGAAGGTCTTTTGTGATTGGGTGTGGTGCAAAAGACAGAGAAATGTCTTTAAATGCCCTAGATGTGCGATTTAGTGCCATGAAAAGGCATAATTTTAGATTATGAACCTATTTATCAGGTTTTCCATAAGTTGGTTCGGTTCCATATTCCCAATCATCGTAATCTTCGTCATTACGAATCTCTTCATGAAGCACAGTTTGACGCTTCATGTCATTAATATGGTCTCCAACGACTTCTCTCAACATTTTTTCATGCATTCGAGCACCTAAATTGTCCAAAAAGTCGCTTTCTGGTAAATTTTGCATGGGAGAATCCTCTCTGTAAGTCCGTTAGAACTTTTAGAGGGGTTGCTATCCCTTATTTTTATTTATTTTCCTCTTCTTGATCACGTTCTTTTGCCGTTTTCCAAAAATATTCATCTTCACGACCCATTCCAAGTCGTTCAAAACCATTCTCGACCTGATAATACTGAGTCGAAACCTTAAAATCGGGCATTTTTGGTTC
>MDTC01123493.1_pt1 | contig 29983 bp, 25 predicted proteins | sample 811181 | NCBI WGS metagenome assembly MDTC01 (sample SAMN05326644, study PRJNA326480) | marine metagenome | isolation source: seawater | place: Pacific Ocean: North | collected 2011 | reverse complement strand
TTGTATCCCCCAACATTATCTAGTAGTTTTAGGAAGGTTTGTAGCGGGTTGATGGATTTGCTAACATTTTCTATTATAGAATTTGGGGTTAATCCAAGAGCAAGCATACCTTTACCATACCTTCGTGATTCTTCTAGATGCAATTCTAGTGCAGGCATTGGGTTGTTTCCATTATCATCTCTGAGGATTTCCGTGAATTCGTTTGTGCTCAAATTAGCTTGTCTTTCTGGAGAACAGAAATCCTCATCTTTTTCTAAAGCTAGCCTAAATGATTCCCATAAGTAATCGGACCCTTTGTGCATAGTGCCGCCCAATGGGGCTAGTAATGGTTGGTCGTATTTTTGATCATGTGTAGACCAAAAGCTAAACTGATGAACTGTGGCTGCAAAGAAATAGTCTAATGTTTTGGGATGATCAATCGGGGGTAGTACTGGGCTCACAAATTGGAAAGGTGATACTTCTGATAATGAAGCAATCTTGTCAGCAACCTTTTGTATTTGTGTGTTGTTGAGATTGACACGCATATCGAGTGGTGCTTCCAAAGGTGGTCTATCAGAGAAAAGTGCTTTGGGGCCGATATCTTTGATCATAGCGGTTGATGTGACAACTGCTTGTCGTGCTGCCATGATAGGATGTTTGTTTTGAAGCAAGTAAGCTAGAGTGGCTCCACAAAAAGTGTCTCCTGCACCCGTTGGGTCTATCTCTATAGTTGAATCGGTAGGAATAAATGTGGCATGAGAGCCTTGAATGATGCAAGCACCATCTGCACCCAAAGTGATATAAAGCACTTTCCCAATTTGTGTTGTGGCAGAGTCTATAGAGCCAAAAATGTATTCAGCTTCGTATGAATTCATGAAAAAATAATCGCTATGTTTAATCACATCTTTGACAGCTTGTGTTTGTTCCTTTGCATTGAACAAACCTGTGCCAGCGGAAATACGCTTGACACCTTTCTCTCGGCAGGCCCTAATAAAGGACAATTGATTTATTGCGTTGCCTAATGGAGTCACGTGTACTATAGAAAAATTTGACATGTCTCTAGGCAACATTTCAGATGAAAGATTGTCTTCGGAGTTGAGGGACATAGTGAGATATTCGGTTTTATTATTTCGATATGAAATTTCAAATTCTGGAAGTTGGTTTGCAGGGACAACTGGACCAATCCAATCAGATAAATAATCATCAACTATAGTCAAGTGTTCGGGATATGCGTTTGGACGTGGACCAAACAATGTTGCATCTGCACCGCAATGAGTTGCTGCTACAGCGGTATACATTCCAGCTCCTCCTGCACATTTGGCAGTATCCTCTTGGAGGTGCAGGATGTCAGATGAAGCTCCACCGACAACCAATAATTTGTTATTATGCACTATTGCTATTTATTCAAAAAATAACAGATTGTGAGTACGGTACTGTTTTGATCATTGAGTGCAAAGTATTTAGTATTGTTACTCCGGGAGTGAGCCGCACAGGACTCGAACCTGTAACCAAGGGCTTAAAAGGCCCCTGCTCTGCCAATTGAGCTAGCGGCCCGGATACGTATGATTCTATCATTCTGAGTTGGCAGGGTCAACGACTGTATGTTGCTGTTCTTCAATGTTTGGGCTATATCTTTGTGCGTAGAGCAATACGCCAATTGCAATAAAAACTAATCCTGATATAAGACCTACTGATTGCCAAAGTCCAAAGTAGGGTAGTCCGCTTGGTATATTGTGACTGCCTATTCCTAATACATCTGCAAGACCAGATACTGCACAGACCACATATCCTGTCGCCATAAGTCTTAGCCCGATTTCCTCACGGAGACGTCGCGGCATTGACCTATGCCTAGTTTCATATGCATATGCATATCCACCTATAGTCATCATACCGATACCAAATAGGATGACTACTAATTGCAGTATTCCAACCCCAGGATTTAGATCTAGATTAATTATTACCGGAAACATTCCTATTAGGAAAATGGTAAATCCGAAGACTACTGTTGCTACACTTATGCGCGCAAATTGACTAAGTTCAGCAATTGCAACTGGTTTTCGGTTCATGTTGGTATTCCACGTCTGAGAACTTGCAACCAGTTCTCGGACATAAAGCTTGTCACCTCGTGTCTATTGTATCCAAGTGTTGCAATTTCATCACCAATCAATACTAAATCTGCGACAGTGTCCATAGGAAATGGTATTGATTCAGCACCAAAACCTCCATCAAAATCAGAACCTATACCAACATGTTGACAGGATCCAGTCAGTTGACATATATAGTCAATCATTTCCGCTAATCTTCTGATTGGAACGGTTTTTTTGTCATCGCTTTTATTCCAACCAGTCTTCAGAAATTTGTTGTAAGGGACCACTCCCATGACACCGTCCCTTTCTACAAGTTTGCGGATTTGTAAATCAGTTAGTAAACGTTCTGGTGTGCTTAGGTTTGCAGCAAATCGTGGGTTTGCGTGAGATGCTATTACAACTCCCTCATAGTTTTCAATAGCTTGATCAAAACTACGTTCAGACATATGACTTACGTCAAGAATCATTTGGATATCTGCCATATTTTCTAACAATTCTTCACCTAAATTAGTCAATGGTCCTGGATCACCAGTGCCTCCACAGTAATTTGTTCCTGCCCAAGCTGGTCCGATTATACGCACGCCATTTTTGTGCCAATACTCTACTTCTCCTGGTGATCTTATTGGATCTGCTCCTTCCATTAGTAAGACCAGACCGATTACAGGTTTTCTATTATTATTTTCATCCCAACTAGTGATAACAAACTCTAGTTCTGAGAGATTGCGAATGATTTGGAAGTCGTCTTTTTCTTCCAAATGTAGGTAGTAATCTAGTTGATTGTGAGCTAGTTTATGAGCCTGATCGGAGTTTTGATAATACATTTTTGCAGAGTCGCCTGAGTAGTGGCTATAAGGAGGGGAAAATAGAGTGGCAAATATTATTCCTACGTGACCTGATAGCCACTCATCATGACCAAGACATGCCAAACCGTTCGCATGCATATTTGGACTATTGCTTTCAGCACTTCGTATATTGAGTGTCGAAGTAGAATAGTCTCTGTTATATCTCAGAGCATTGTACGCTATGTCTTCGTGTGCATCTACTATAAGCATGATCTAATCGTATATATAAGCTGCTTGGTTGTCAATTGTAACAGAGTGCTATAATCGCACGATAATGTCTGTTCTCAGTGTTATGTTTGCATCCTGTGTTCTTTTTGTAACACCGGGTATATTGATTCACTTGTCTCTAAAAGAGAGGGGTTATCATCTAGTCCCTTGTATTGGAATTGGTTTGTCACTGGTAGTTGTACTGTTTTCTACAGTTGCCAGTGTGGTCGGTTATTCATACTATTTGCAAATGGGTATAACTATAGGATTAGATATAGTATTGTTGTTTTTTGCTCGGCACCAAATAAGTAATATTAAATCTTGGTCGAATCGATTAGATAATTGGCAGTGGTTACTTTTGGCTCTTATAGTCTTAGTTTATCTTGGACCGGCATTTGTTATTCCAGTTCCATTTGATACTGACGCGCAAGGTTTTGGATTATTGATTGCTAGTGTGCGAGCCAGTGGTTCTATCACCAGTTTGACACCCTTTTATCCTGAAATTGGTTGGTATTACTCGCCCGCATTTTTCCTAATAGGTGCTCAATTAGTTGATATCACAGGTGCTGGAATACATGAAGTAATGCTGGGTTTTTCACATTTGCTTAGCGTGGGTGTGATAGCGGCTATTGGTTACTTAGGAATGCTCATGGGTGGCCGTAAAACTGGTTGGTGGGCTGGAGTTGCATCTGCTATAGGATTGTCTCTCTATACAACCCTGATGGATTCTGCTTATACAAATCTGCTTGGACTATGGTTGACTGCCACGTTTCTTTGGATGCTTGATAAGGTTATAAGAAATAAATCAGGTTTTGATTTAGTGATTGCGGGTGGATGCTTATCTGCTGTACTTCTTGGTCATCCTGATAGCATCATACATTTAGTTCTGGCTTATTTTTGTTTCTATATTACCGTTGTCTTTGTAAGACCTAAGTTGAGTATCAAGGAATATATACGAATAATGATTATTGTGCCGGTGCTTGGAGTAGTTATTAGTGCACCTTGGCTATTAAGTGCTTTTTCTATGTTAGGACAAATCAGTGTGCATGAACGTCAGTCACCGCAGTTACATCATCTTTTATGGGTGCTTACTGTCAATGGTGGGTTGACACCACTTTTTGCATTGTTTGGCATATGGTGGTCAGTACGTAGTCGTCACTGGTTAGACATATGGGCCATATCATGGCTTGTGCCCATTGTAGAAATATCGAGTTTAGGCAATTTGGATGCACTGTCTCGTCGTACATTGATTGACCCGATGCAGATTTTTTATCCTTTTGGTATGGCATGGCACGCTACTATAATTCCTCTCGCTTTGTTGGCAGCGCGTGGTTTAGAGCCGTTAGGTGATTGGATCGCAGGCAAGAAATTTTGGAAAGAGTGGCTTACTGGTTCTCTCTCAATTGTGTTGTTGTTAACAGGACTTGGATTAATTATGAGCAAATCTGTTGTATCCTGGACGAGAGCATATGTACCGCAAATTACTGGTGCGGTGGCAACTTCCGCTGATGTCAGTGCTTATAAGTGGTTGGGCGACAATTCCCCATCAGACTCTAAGGTGTTAAACTATCCTGGGCGTTATGAAGGTCAATGGGCAACAGTAATATCTGAGCGCACATCTGTTTATATTCGTGACCAGTTATTTTATATAGGAGCTGAAGATTTGCGAAATTTGCAGAAAAATATGGCGGTCGCTTTTCTTGACCCTGCGTCTGATGAGGCCTATGATTTGATTAGTAGACATGAGATTGACTACATTGTGGTTCCACAGTGGCTCAATGTTGCTAATATTGATCAAACACAAATGCGCTGGAAGGAACCTGATAAGTTGCCGCAAGTCACTTCGTTTGAAGACGCAAGTTACTTGGATTTAGCTGCAAATTTTGATGGTGCCCAAGTGTGGCGAGTGAAACACTAGATGAGATTTCGCAATCACATTATACATAGCTTATTATGAAAATATTGCATATTATTCCCTATTTTTATCCAGCTTGGGCCTATGGCGGTACTTGTCGAGCTGCTTGGGAACTAGCTCGTGCGCTAGTACGCAAAGGTCAAAGTGTTGTTGTCTATACAACTGATGCTCTTGACGAGCATTCGCGTTCAACACCTGCATCAGTAGTAGTAGATGGAGTAGAAATACACCGAGTGCGTAATCTTAGTAATCGTTTAGCTTGGAGGCGCGCTTTTTTCCCTTTGGGTTTTGGAAGTAAGCTCCAGGAATCATTGCGTGACGCCGATGTTGTACATTTGCATGAATTTCGCTCCTTTCAGAATGCAGTAGCTTTGCCTTATATGGTCAGGACAGGTGTGCCGTTTGTGCTTACAGCTCAGGGAGGATTACCGCGAATTATGGGACGCAACACTTTGAAGGTGATTTATGACCGTAATTTTGGTGTACGCATACTAAGTAATGCTGCCAGACTGCATGCACTAAACGAACTAGAACGGGAACAGTTTATTGATTTGGGCGTTGACCCACAGAGGATTGCAATATTGCCAAATGGTGTGGATCTTGACCAATATCAATCTCTCCCATCTTTTGAAGGATTTCGAGCTCGTTTTGACATACCTGAAGGAGTTCCAATCATACTGTTTTTGGCGCGCGTCAATAAAATAAAAGGAGTAGATTTCTTGGTTTCCAGTTTCAATTTGTTGCGAAGTGCAAACCCTGATACATTTTTGGTGATTGTTGGTCCTGATGATGGATATCTGCAAGAAGTAAAAAATCAGGTACAGGAATTAGGAATTGAAAATCAGGTACGTTTTACAGGTTATTTGGATGGTGATGATAAATTGCAAGCATACCAAGCTGCCAGTGTATATGTTCTTCCATCAGCATATGAAATGTTTGCAATAACTTTGCTGGAGTCGCTTGCGTGTGGCACTCCTATCATTGCTACAGATCGATGTGGTTTGGCAGAATTTGTCAGACAAAATAATCTTGGGTCAATTGTCAATTATGGGGATATTGAAGGTCTAAAAAATGAAATTATTAGGATTTTAGGTAAATCTGTTGATGTTGAGAGTCGTGCTGATTACGGTCGAGAGTATGTACTTAAGCATTTTGGATGGGATAGGATTGCCGATAATTGGCTGAAGCTTTATCAGGATTGTGCATCAAAAGTTGAGATAGTTTAGATATGTGTGGTATCTGTGGATTGTTAACATTACCAGGACAAAAGCCAATCTCTAGGGATATCTTACAGCAGATGAGTGATTTGATTTCTCATCGCGGTCCTGATGATTTTGGAACATATGTGTCGTCAGATGAGAATATTGGTTTAGCTAACAGGCGCTTGTCAATTATTGACCCATCATCGTCTGGGAGACAACCTTTTAGCAATGAAGATAGCAGCATATGGGTGGTATACAATGGTGAGACCTACAACTATGGTGAGATCCGTAGCTATCTTCAGAATAGGGGGCATGATTTTCACTCTGATACTGACACAGAAATAATCGCTCATTTGTATGAAGAACATGGTGTTGATTGTGTTCGGTATATGCGAGGGATGTTCGCTTTTGCACTTTGGGATCAGTCTAAGCAACAGCTATTTTTAGCCCGGGATAGACTTGGAATAAAACCTGTTTATTATGCTTACACTCCTGATGCGTTTCTTTTTGCATCGGAGATTAAATGCCTATTAGTACATCCACAGTTGAAAAGAGCTGTCAATGACGAGGCCCTGTATCATTATCTCACTTTTCTAACTACGCCTGCTCCTCAAACTTTGTTCAAAGGTGTATTCAAATTGCCATCTGCTCATCGAGCTATCATTAATGCTGATGGCCAGATTCATGTTGAAGAATACTGGGATGTTTTTGAAGGTAGTAATGGTGATTCTAGCTATAGTGATGCCGATCAAGCGGATCGAGTTGTTCATGCATTGCGAGAAAGTGTTAGGCTAAGAATGGTTTCAGATGTTCCTTTTGGTGCTCTATTGTCAGGGGGTATGGACTCTAGCACTAATGTGTCCTTAATGGCTGCAGAAATGGATAGACCAGTGCAGACATTTTCAATTGGATATCAGGGCGACGATATCAGTGACTACAATGAAATTAGATATGCTAGACAAGTAGCTACTAAATTTGGTGCTGAGCACCATGAAACACTTATTGGACGAGATGATTTAATTCGATTTTTGCCTGACTTGATTTATCATCAAGATGAGCCAATTGCTGATCCTGTTTGTGTCCCCTTATATTATGTGTGTAAATTGGCTAAGGATAACGGCACTTCGGTAGTACAAGTGGGTGAAGGCGCCGATGAATTATTTGGTGGATATTGGCATTGGCAGGCGGTATTGCGCCTAAATCAAGGACCATGGAAGGCTTTTGGTGCCTTACCCAGCTGGGCAAGGCGATTAACCTCACAGTTATCTAGGCCGATGATGAATGATTTGCGTATGGAGTATCTTCGTCGCGGAGTGGCAGGAGAAGAGTTGTTCTGGGGTGGCGCAATTGCATTTGGTGAGGATGGTAAGCGAGATATACTCACAGATGAAGCTTTAAGGCGTATAGGTGATCTAAGTTCACATGAGATTGTTCAGAAGTATAGGAGCAACTTTGACGCTCGTTGTCCCAATCCTGATTATCTTAAGTGGATGAGTTATTTGGATTTACATATGCGACTGCCGGAGCTATTGTTAATGCGTGTCGATAAAATGTCCATGGCTACCTCAGTGGAGGCTCGTGTTCCATTTCTTGATCATGAGTTTGTGCAATTGGTAATGAGTATATCTCAGTCACAAAAGATGCCAGGACTGCGCACTAAACATCTTTTGAAACAGGGTGTTCAAGGCTTGATACCTGACCATATTATTAATAGAAAAAAACAGGGGTTTCGTGTACCTATTAGTCAATGGTTTTCTGATACTCTAGGATTAATTGCGGAACAAAAATTGCGTGCGTTTTGCAAACGAACTGATTATTTTAGTTGGTCAGCTGTATCAAAATTGATATACAGACAGGATGACCTAGTGTGGTATCTGCTAAATTTTGTTTTATGGCATGAATTATGGATTGAGGGTGTTCCTGGTGACGAGTTGATTCAACTCAGATAATTGTGTTCTAGGGATATAGACATCTAATTGGTGGATCAATCGTGCAATTGTAGAATGGTATTTGAACACCTAAAATTACGTATATGCTGAGTACAAATAAGATTAGCACTAGTATTGCGATGCTGATTTTATGATATTTCCTCGGGAACAAGCTTGTCCATCCCAAAGCAAACAGGATGGATATTGGGAGCATTGCTGGCAGACCATAGCGAGTACCTGCAAATATTAGCATTATTGATCTGTGAGGATAGATATCTGTCCTTAGTATTATCATTAGTAATATCAGTATTGTACTAGCTGTAAGAAGGCCAATTGTTTGAAGTCTCCTTTTACTAAGATTTGATCCTGCTATCTGTGATAATTTGTGAGCCCAGATATTTTTGGCTAGTCCAATTGCAGTTGTAAAAGTGACAATAAATAAGGGAATCAATTGCCACCGGCTGAGTCCAGGTTGTGTACCTCCGAATCCTGACCAATACATTGCGAACAACCACCCAGGCAAATCCCGCAACCATGCAGTATGTGTGCGTTCCCAAGAGTAGAATGACCATAATGCTCGATTAGGCGAAAAACCAAATATATGGTTCCAACCTATTCTTGGCCACAATGTTTCCACAGTACCATTGCGGATCATGTTAGTAAAGACTTGATTGGTGCCCCAGTTGCCGGTAGAAGATTTAGGTGATGAGAAACTAGGCGGAATATTGTGGGGATATGTACCTTTTGCGAGAATTAAGCCATCGTAGAGAACAGTTGTGGCATTTTCAGATGCAGGTAGTATTACTGCAAGATAAGTTGCTTCTTCAGGAACTTCTGTAACAATAGAGCGAAACTGCCATACTCCATTTCCAATAGTACTGGCAGTATATCCACCATTACTTGTAGCAAAGTTTGGAAATCCGATTTCACTTCCTGTTGTAAGGTTCACCCAACCACCAACTGTTATTGTTTGACCTCGCAATTCAATCACCTTATCTTCCGCCAAGTATTGCACAATCCCATTAGGATTTTCCTTATTGTTTACTATAAGTGCATTATTGCCGACTGGTCCATTATTGCTTTTTATTTCTGCAGGTATAAAGCGCACTCGTTCTCCTGTCTCATGCCAAAACCAGTGCGCAGGTATTTCGTTTTTTATTGGTAAGAAAAGTGCAGTCAAAGCAACTAAACTAAAGATAGTTGATACTAATATCCATTTGCGTTGCTTCTCTGGTAAGTTTGCCCATAGCCATAGTGCAGTTAAAGGAATTCCTATCCAAGCAGTTGATTTGGTAAACAAACACAATACTAATGCCATCATTGTTATCCAGTATGTTTTGGATTTGGGCGCAGATTGAGTGATTCTTTGTTGTGATAGACTCCAGAATAGCAAGCTTATTGCACACATTGCACCAGCATCCGTATTGAGCCCAGCAATTATGTCTCCTAGATGGTGATTAAGTGCCATGATGCTTGCGGCACCTATTTGTATTGATTGCTTTTTTGGGAATAGGTTATGTGTTGTAGCATATGTTAATGCTGTGGCAATTATCCCCAAAAAAAGAGTAGCAAATCGACCAAGGTTAATTGTGTCTCTGTCTGATAGATTATTAAAAATTGCCATGGGTATACCCGACCAAAGGTAATATGCAGAATTAGTAAGTCTACGATCGTCAAATAGCAGGTGACATGGTGCATGTGTCAATGCTGCTGGATTTATCAGGGCTATCTCTTCGTCATTAAATGCAATCCATTCAGTTACATCTTCTCCAATTAAGCTATCTTCTTTGTGAAGCGACCAGGACAAACCAACCGAATCTCGTAGGCATGCTGCTGCTACCAACTTTGTGTGTGCGAAATGTACTATTTCATCAACGTTGTGACCGAGTGGTACAATCTGCACGCGCAGTGCTCCTAACATTAACTGGGTAAGAAGGAGAAATACGACAGTGGGATTTAGATGTGATCGAACTTTCATTATAATTAAAACACAATTCTTTTTAGTTGCATGTGAGACAGTCTACCGAGCTACTAGGTGATTGTCAATCTTACTAGTTGAGTAAATAATTAGAAATTTCACTTAATATGTATCAATGAAGATAGCATATATTTGTCAATATTTCATACCTGAGCCTTCAGCACCCTCCGCTCGAATATCAGAGCTTGCCCAAGCGTGGGTGGAGAATGGCCACGAAGTTACTGTTATAACTGGAATGCCCAATCATCCAGATGGTATTATTTTAGACGAATATCGTGGCAAAATCATTGCCGATGAAAAGATAGGGGATGTTACGGTACTACGAAATTGGTTATATGCAACGCCTAATGAAGGAATCCTAAGGAAAACATTAAGCCATCTTAGTTTCATGATTAGTACGGTCATTCTTGGCTTACCTAGATTAAGTACAATAGATGTAATAATTGTGAGCTCACCAACCTTTTTCTCTGCATTTGCTGGACTATTTATTAGCAAAATGCGGCGAGTACCCTTTGTGTTTGAAGTACGAGACTTGTGGCCAGCGGTTTTCATTGATCTTGGAATACTAAACAACGTCTTCTTGATACGATTTTTGGAATCCTTGGAAATGTTTCTTTACACACAAGCTGCACTTGTTGTAACTGTTACCAAATCATTTAGAAATAAATTAATTGAGCGTGGACTGTCAGCTGAGAAAATAGCAGTTGTTTCTAATGGTGCTAAGGTAAGTTGGTTTAATCCTGGTGATAAAAATGATGATTTATGCAGTGCATTAGGCATTTCGAGTAAGTTTGTCGTTAGTTATATTGGAGCTCATGGCATTTCTCAAGGTGTGGCAACTATTATGGAAGCAGCTGAAACATTTAAGTATCGTGATGATATAGTTTTTATGTTAGTAGGAGATGGTGCTATGAAGAAGGAGATGGTCATCATGAAAAATGACCGTGAGCTTAAAAATGTAGTAATGTTGCCTGCGCAATCGAAAGAACGGATACCAGACTTATATCGTGCTAGTGATGTATGTATTGTGCCATTGCGTGATATACCTCTATTTGACAGTTTCGTGCCATCAAAAATGTTCGAAATTATGTCATGTGGGATACCTATTATTGGATTAGTGAATGGAGAAGCAAGAGAAATACTGGAGCTTTCCGGCTCTGCTAGGATTAGCTCTCCGGAATCTGTTCATGAATTGGTTGACTCGATTGTATGGATGATGGAGAATCCTCAAAAGCGCAAAATGATGGGAATCTCAGGACGAACATTTGTATGTGAACATTACGACCGTACTATGCTTGCAAAAAACTATGTCTGTCACTTGAAGATAATCTTAAAGTGACTACTATATTGATTACAGGAGCAACTGGTTTCTTAGGCGAATATGTCATACGTCGTCTACTTAAGTCTAGGTCGGAAATAAGGGCATTTGTGCGTCCAACAAGCGATATAGCTTGGCTTAGCAAACAGGACGTACATTTATTTTTCGGCGATTTGAGTCAGGATCATGCAATTCAAAGCGCATTGCAGGGCGTGGACCTATTAATAAATGTAGCTTCTTTAGGATTTGGACATGCGCCTAATATTGTGAATTCACTGATCAAATCAGAGGTCAGACGTGCTGTTTTTGTGAGCAGCACATCGATATTTTCTAAGTTGTCCACTAGAAGCAAAGTTACTAGAATTCAAGCTGAATTTGTCATTGCTGAGAGTGGGCTTGATTACACGATCGTTCGGCCAAGCATGATATATGGTTCGCCGCGTGACCGTAATATTTGGAGATTAGTTAATTTTATCAAGAAGTGGCCAATTGTTCCCATAATTGGTCGTGGTGATGCTTTGCAACAGCCTGTGTATGTAGATGATGTGGCGCAGGCAATTGTTAGTGCATCGCAACGTGATCGGTCTATAGGTCAATCGTATGATATTGCGGGCGCAGAAGCTATCTCCTTCCTTGACATAATAAATCTTGTTTCTGCAGCACTTGGTCGATCTACCAAAAAGGTACATATTCCGTATGTGATGGCCAAGTATGCATCATTATTGTTTGGTAGCATAGGATTGGGTATAACTTTTGAGCAAGTTCTTCGTTTTAGAGAGGAAAAGACCTTTGACATTAGTGCAGCATCTAGAGATTTGGGATATAAACCACTAGTTTTTGAGGATGGTTTAGCACATGAGATACAATGGCTGAGGAAATTATAGTTATAATGGTTTAATTATGCCTACAATCTGGACTATAATGTCGCGGTTTATGCGACGTACCGGCTGGTATTTATTAGGTGATCTGATAATAGTGGTGATTGCCTATCGTGTGGCATTGACCGGACGGTTTGCTGGTGCATCTCCAAACGCACATTACCTACAGGCATGGAATACGTATATTGCCTTCATAGTATTTATTCATTTAGCAGCTAATTACTGGGCTGGAATGTATAGTCGGTTGTGGCGTTTTGCCAGTGCTCCGGATGCTCTCATAGTTGTGCAGGCATGGTTGGGTGCAACAATTCCTTTGATGTTGTTAGATATGCTACCAGCTGCTCGTCTTGAATCAACGATTCGGCCTTTGCCTTTAAGCGCACTGGCGTTAGGTGGTTTCCTTGCTGCTGCTGGCTTGACTATGCTTCGTTATAGAACAAGGGTATTAGTGAGTCTAATTTTTAGATTAAGACGAGCTGGGCAAAAATCATCAGGTGGTGCTGGTCCGATAAGAACACTCATAGTGGGAGCTGGTGAAACCGGTCAGTCACTATCGTGGCAACTTCAAAATCGAAGTGGTGGTCGAGCATACCAAGTACTTGGATTTATTGATGATGATGTTGACAAACATGGTTTTAATGTTCATGGGATTCCAATACTGGGTGGCAGGACACAATTGTTAGAATTGGTAGTGCTACATAATGTAGACTTGATAGTATTGGCTATTCACGCTATTTCTGGACATGAGTTTCGTGAGATTCTGAGTGTTTGTCAGAATGCTCCAGCGCGGATACAGATTGTCCCCGATGTGTTCGAGGAACTTGCAACTAGCGCGAACAAGTCTTTGTTAAGGGATGTAACAGTAGATGATTTTCTTGGTCGGAGTCCTGCTGAAATCGATATCGAGGTGTGCAGAGGTATGCTGCAAGGTAGTACTGTTCTGGTTACTGGTGGGGCAGGCTCTATAGGAACGGAGCTGTGTCGGCAGGCCCTAGCTTTTGATGCGAAGTTGGTTGTGGCTGTGGACATGAATGAAACTGGTTTGTATGAGTTACAAGCTGAAACAAGTATGCTGAATGGTCAATGCAATTTAAATGTGTGTGTGGCTGATGTAACTGATCCAGAGCAAGTTACAGAAATCTTTGAGCGATATCGTCCTGAAGTTGTGTTTCATACCGCTGCTTATAAACATGTACCTTTAATGGAATCGCACCCACGTGTTGCTCTGCGCACTAATGTTGTAGGTACGTTAAACGTAGGTTTGTCCGCCAGCGAGGTGGGTTCAGAGAGGTTTGTATTGATCTCTACTGACAAAGCGGTTGCACCAGCTAGTATTTATGGAGTGACAAAACTAATAGCAGAGCAAGTGACTGCTGGTTTGGCTTTAGAAAGCTCTGATACACTATTTGCTTGCGTGAGATTTGGTAATGTATTAGGCAGTCGAGGTAGTGTTGTCCCACTTTTTGAGAAGCAAATTGCGTCTGGAGGACCAGTCACTGTTACTCACCCTGATATTACTAGATTTTATATGACTATACCTGAGGCTGTGAGATTAGTAATCCAGGCCTCAGCGCTCACGCGTGGAGGAGATTTGTTTATGTTAGAAATGGGTGAAAGTATCCGGATTGCTGAATTGGCTGAACGTATGATCAGGTTGCACGGTTTGCGTCCAGAAGTGGATATACCAATTGAATTTACAGGTCTCAGGCCAGGCGAAAAGCTACATGAGGAATTAATTGAAAATGAAGAAAGTCGAGAAGCCACTAATCATGCGCAGATTTACCGAGTGTTGTCTGGTAGACGTCAATCCAACAAGCTTGCTTTAGCAATGTTAGAACAATGGGTTTCGAGTGCACTAAATCTACCTGAGAATGATTTGGAAACCACCTTGCGTAGTTATAGTAGTGATGGTGTAATTAATCAATCTAATTCTTCTACGAGTAAATGATTTTATGATTGTGGTAAGGACTCCCCTACGTATAAGTTTCTTGGGTGGTGGCACTGATTTTCCGGATTACTATCGTAATCATGGTGGGTTGGTACTATCAACAGCAATCGATAAATACATATACGTAATTGTCAAGCAAAGGTTTGACAATATGATCTATGTCAACTATTCGCGCAAAGAAATCGTAGAAAATGTCGATGAAATACAACATGAACTAGTAAGAGAGGCCATGCAAATTACCGGAGTTAAACGAGGTGTAGAGATTACTACTCTTGCTGATGTTCCATCAAGTGGAACTGGCCTAGGTTCATCTAGTACTGTAACGGTTGGCCTATTACAGGCATTATATTCCTACAGTGGTAAGCTTGTAACTGCAGAGACACTTGCAAGGAATGCATGTGAGATTGAGATTGGCAGATGTAAAAAGCCCATAGGTATGCAAGACCAATATATAGCGGCTTATGGTGGTTTTCGGGAAATATCTTTCGAAAAAGATGATGTTGTGACTGTATCGAAATTAGGCTTAAATGATGAGTTAATTCGTCGCCTCAACCGTAATATGATGTTATTTTATACAAATATTACTCGTCCATCTGAGAGTATTCTTGTAGAACAAAGAGAAAATATTTCTGAACGTGAAGATAGTTTGGCGGGACTGCGTGAGCTTGCTGTACAAGCTCGTGACTGTTTGAAGAACGGTGATTTAAGTGAGTTCGGTAACATGTTGCATAATGGTTGGGAGCTCAAAAGAGGCCTTGCTAGTGGTGTTAGCAATCAGGATCTTGATGATTTATATAATGCTAGTAGAAAAGCTGGCGCTATTGGAGGTAAGATAGCTGGCGCAGGTGGCGGAGGCTTCTTGTTACTATATGCGCCTTTGGCTGCTCAAGACAATGTTAGGAGTGCGCTAAGCAATTTACGTGAACTTCCATTTTTATTTGAACGTGATGGTAGCAGGGTGGTTTTCGACCTAGGTAGGTCAAAGTAACGTTCATTCTACGATTTCTCTACTACGCTCTAAAACATGCTTGACTAAAGCAAACTCGTTGGTTAGAATTCAAAACTTGAATACTCGAATATAGGTACATTTTTGAGAGACTATGAGTTTCATTTACTGGATGCTATTGCTGATAATCCTACGGTAACTCAAGCTGGACTTGCAGCTCAACTGGGTGTAGCGGTTGGCAGTATTAATTGGTACATTAAGCGCATGGTGGCTAAGGGTTATGTAAAAGCTACCCGCATGCATCGTACCCGCTTGAAATACCACCTGACACCAGAGGGTGTTGCATTATTGGGACGACGTACAGCCGAGTATATGGAACAAGCCCTTTTGGTTTACCGGAAGTTACGTAGAGCAGCTATGGAAACGGCTGTTGATATTCAGAGCAAGGGAATTGAATGCGTTTTATTACAAGGAGATAGTGACGCAACAGATATTCTCAGACTGACTTTGTTGGAGCATGGAGTTGTATCAACTAGCAAATCTGCTGATTGGTTGGTCCGTTGTGTTGGCCATGATTATTACCTAGAGTCATGCACTGATATTAGACCAAATGATAGACTGCATGAATCCGGTTCAACAACATAATGCCGATGATGAGTTTTGCCAGCATATATTGTATACAATTGGATTATATTGACTGATTATATTAATTGGTATCAACAAGCGTCGCATAGCCTAAATGTTGATAATTTGTCTTGTAAACGCAATCAATTTGGCTGGTTAAATTGTTGATGTATGTGAGTTTGTGGGCAATTACATCTTGTAATATCAAAAAATATAGATGTAACCAGTAGGCATACAGTTGTGATTTCTAGTATATATAGTCCCACACAAGAATTGATGTGTGTTGGAAGGGCGGAGCATTCCTGCGGTATTTTCAGTTTACCGAACATTTTATTATATAAATTATATGACAACTAATTTCTGGAAGGACAAGCGAGTTTGTGTAACTGGCGGTGCTGGATTCTTGGGCTCCGCTATAACTAGCAAGCTGCGCGGACTAGGATGTGGCGAATTGATCACTCCTCGCAGTCGCGATTTTGATTTGCGCATTAATGAATCAATAAAAAAGCTGTACTTTGAGGTGCGTCCGCAAATAGTAGTTCATCTAGCAGCTGTCGTGGGTGGTATTGGTGCAAATAGCGCGAGACCTGCAGAGTTCCTATATGATAATTTGATGATGGGGACTCAATTGTTTCACGAAGCTTGGGCATATGGAGTCGAAAAGTTTGTGGCAATTGGCACAGTCTGTGCTTATCCAAAATTTACTCCACTGCCATTCTCAGAAGATAATCTGTGGGACGGCTATCCGGAGGAGACAAACGCACCCTATGGACTGGCTAAAAAAATGTTATTGGTGCAGAGTCAGGCTTATAGGCAGCAATATGAATTTAACTCCATATTTCTATTGCCGGTTAATTTATATGGTCCTGGCGATAGTATTGATAGCGAAAACTCGCATGTTATTCCATCTCTAATCATGAAATTCTTGAATGCTAAGCGTAGTGGTCAAAAAGAAGTGGTTGTGTGGGGAGATGGTTCACCTACTCGTGAATTTTTGTATGTCGATGATGCTGCGGATGGAATCCTTTTAGCAGCTGAGAAATATAACAGCAGTCTTCCTGTAAATTTAGGTTCTGGACAAGAGATATCTATACTGGATTTGGCCACAACTATCGCAGCTTTGGTAGGATATACAGGAAAACTAGTATGGGATCGCACTAAGCCGAATGGGCAACCGCGTAGAAAGCTTGACGTTAGTCGTGCACAAAGCAATTTTGGGTTTAGAGCTAGAGTGGACTTTGAAGATGGATTGAAACGGACTGTTGACTGGTATGTTCAGAATAGTGCGGAGTCAAACTAGGGAAATAGAGTGAATTCATCTAATTCTGAAGACAAATCATTTGTTACAGTAATAGATTCATCCGCAAAATTTGGATGGTGGAAATATTTACAGGAGGTATGGTTTTATCGTGACCTTTTTTATTTCTTAGTGTGGCGTGATCTCAAGACCAGATATGCGCAGAGTGTTCTAGGTATAGGGTGGGCAATTATACAACCACTTTTTAGTATGTTGGTCTTCACGATTGTTTTCGGTAACATGGCTCGTATCTCATCAGATGGTGTTCCATATGCTATCTTTAGTTTTGCAGCGCTGGTTCCATGGACATACTTTTCTGGGGCTTTGACCGGGGCTGGTGGTAGTCTAATAACCGCACGCGGTATTATCACAAAAGTGTACTTTCCTCGCATCATTGTTCCTTTGGTGGCAGTAGCCGGAAAACTTTGGGACTTTGGTATTGGACTGATAGTGCTTTTTGGCATGATGGCCTATTTTGGTTTTGGACTGACATCTCAAATGTTGCTACTTCCTATGGTAACTATCTTAATGATTCTCGCTGCTTCTGGAATTGGAATGTGGGTCACCGCACTCGCAATTCAATATCGAGATATAAGTTATAGTCTTGGCTTTGGAATACAGTTACTTATGTATGCTTCTCCAGTAGTTTATCCTACAAGTATGGTTCCAGAACGCTTTCGATTGTTATATAACTTGAATCCCATGACAAGTGTCATTGAGTCTTTTCGCTCAATATTGTTGTCCACTAATCCCATTCCATGGGATGGTCTGGCAATTGGTTTGTTTGTATCAGTATTGTTATCAGTAAGTGGAGCTGTTTATTTTATCGGTATGGAAAGAAAATTTGCAGATGTCGTCTAACAACACAGCTATACGCGTAGAGAATATATCCAAGCGTTACCGAATTGGCTCTCAAGAAGAGCGTCATCATACTTTGGTTGGAAGCGCATTAAAACTGGCAATGCAGCCGTTACGTAATGCACGCAATCTGCGGAGATTGACAAAATTTGCGGCAGATGAGATTGAAAGTCCAGATATTGTTTGGGCTCTCAATGATATTTCCTTTGATGTTCAACGCGGTGAAGTTATTGGTATTATCGGTCATAACGGTGCAGGTAAAAGTACAATTCTCAAAATACTATCACGAATCACGTTTCCTACTAACGGTCGTGTAGTAATAAAAGGAAGGGTGGGATCTTTGTTAGAAGTAGGCACTGGATTCCACCCGGAACTTACTGGTCGTGAAAATGTTTATCTGAATGGTACTATCCTGGGAATGAGCAAAACCGAAGTCGATCGCAAATTTGATGAAATTGTAGAATTCTCAGGAGTAGCTAAATTTATTGATACTCCAGTCAAGCGGTATTCTAGTGGTATGAGCGTTCGTCTAGCATTCTCTGTTGCAGCGCACTTAGATCCAGAGATTTTGTTAGTGGATGAGGTACTGTCCGTGGGTGATGCTGGTTTCCAGAGTAAATGTATTGGTAAGATGCAAGATGTGGCTAGTCAAGGACGTACTGTTATATTTGTCAGCCATGTAATGCAGGCCATAAGAAACTTGTGTGATCGTACTATACATATTGATCAAGGTCGAATTATTAATGATGGTCCTACGCAACAGGTTATCAGAAATTATTTGACCGGTGATTCAGAAAATCAGATAGCAGAAAGAGTTTGGGGTGACAAGCATACCCAACCAGGTAATTCAGGATTCAGATTGCTTGGATTACGCATCTTAGATTCAGATAGCAATACAGCGCAAGCTTTTCGAACGTCCGAATCTATCAGAATTCAGATTGAGTTTGAACTTGACAAATTAATACACGAAATTGGAGTTGGTTATGATTTGTTTTCCGCCGATGGTTCTATGGTTTATCGATCATATCATTATGATGATATTCCTGAGCAGTGGCCCGAGATACAACTAGGGTATAACCGTTTAGAATGCGTTATTCCTGCAGGTATGTTGAATGGGGGTAGTTATGTGATACGACTGTGTGTTTTACAGCAAGACATTAAATGGATTCTTAATGGCACTCCCGAACTAAGTTTTGATGTGGAATTTGATCACTCTAGGTCGCCTTTTTTCTTCAAGCTACGTCGTGGAGTGATTGCACCTGTGCTGGAATGGAAGAGGTCTAGTTAGATGTTAGGTTTCACTGTATCTGTATGTGATGGACACTTCAATAAGCAGCCTATATTAATGTACTGCTAGATTTTTTCCTTAATAATTTAGATATGCGAGTTTTCATTTCTGCACCTCATAATAGACCAAGTGGTGGAACCAAGTATCTGAACTTGTTTGCAAATTTGTTCAATGACAAGGGCATAACTAGCTACATGGTGCTACCAAAAGAGCCTACTCAATCAGGGTTTCTCAATCAACCGGCACCAGTGATTGATTCAAGTACGATGTTAGAAATGTGTAGTGATGATGATGTGATTATCGATGGTTGGCAATTGGATGAAATTTATGACAGTACCCGTATTGCTTCTGCACGCCGCAAAATATTTTGGCATCATGGATGTTCGATACCTATAGGAAAAGGTTATAAAGGAGAGTACGTTTATTCTGCTGACTCATGTTATACGGACTACTGGAATGTAAGTGGTGCTTGCTCTGACTATATTGCATCCGAATATGGTGTTGAATCTAGTGTTCTTCAGTTGTTTTCTCCCGACAATCCAGAAGAATTGTATTCGAGATCATTAGATTATAAGGATAGGAAAGGCATATTAGTGTTGTGGGCTAGAGGGGCTTGGAGAATCCTAAAAATGTTGCCGAAGATTAGTGATACCACTGTTACTATCGCGTATCCGGGCTATAGTGAGAACACATGGTACGATTTGTTGCATAGTCATAGATTGTTTATCAGCGTTGACCAAGGAGTGCGTTCCACACCGCTGTGGCAGCGGGCAAAATACAGATTGTTTGGCAAAGAAAATAATTATTGGAAGGTTCCTTCATCACGCCTACTGGGTTTCCCAACCCCTCCATTTGAGGCAGCGCTGTGTGGGTGTGCTGTAGTTGGGGCACCTATGGGGGGAGGTTTAGAATGGATGACTAAAGACAATTGTTATTTGGCTGAAGACTTGAATCTTGGGTCACTCTTAGATCAGGTGAATCTTGCGCTTTCTGCAAATGATCAACAACTAGAAAGTAAGGCACATTCGGCATTTGAGTCTGTGCGAATTTTTGACAGAGAGAAAGCTTGGACAAAACTCTGTAGTTTGTTATCTATATAATCTAGAAAAACAACAATGAACTATCCTTCTATTTCAATAGTAACACCCTGTTACAATCATGCAAAATTTGTTGGGAAGACTATTAGTTCTGTCTTATCTCAGAATTATCCTAACTTGGAGTATTTAGTCATCAATGATGGTAGTACCGATGATAGCGATGCGATCATACAGAAATACAAACATGAATTGCATCATTATGAGACCTGGACTGGTTACCGTACTGGTCCGGCTCCGGCAATAAACAAAGGGTTTTTACTCTCTAGTGGGGACATTATGGGATGGCTAAATAGTGATGATTTGTTAATCCCAAACAGCCTATTTGTAGTTGCAGAGATATTTGCTCAGTTTCCGGAAATTGATTGGTTAACAGGAGTAGCAACAACTATTGATATAGAAGATAGATATATACGTTCCAGAAAATATAACAAAAATTTGTATGATTATCTGATTGGTGATTGGGCAGTCATACAGCAGGAATCTACATTCTGGCGACGGAGTCTCTGGGATGCTGCAGGCGGAGGTCTTGACGAAAATCTATCCATTGCATTCGATTCTGATCTTTGGAGTCGCTTTTTTTTGCATGCACAGCATTTTCATGTCGATTGTCCGTTAGGTGCTTATCGAAAAGTGCCAAGTAGTACAAGCATAAGGAAAGCACAGGATTTCGCCGATGTTACCGATAAATCTATTGGTAAATTGAGAGATAAAGTCCCAAAAAATGTTTTGAGCAAGTGTTTACATTACCGTATTTTCAAATGGATATTACGTACAATTGGAAGTCCACGCTTGACAAATATAATCGGCATCATTTTTGGTCATGCAAGTTTTGCATACAAGTCAATTACGTATATGCCCATGCACTCAAAATGGCGTATTTATTCAGAATGGTGAAATAGTATTGATGGCTTGGCATAATAGATGAGTCGGGATGCTATTTCAGTTGTGATGCCAGCCCGTAATGCATCTTTAACTATTGCTGATGCTATTAATTCTATTTTGCACCAAACTTATTCAAATTTAGAACTTATTATTGTTGACGATAACAGCGAGGACAACACATTTCAAATTGCCAGCATGTTTGCATCAGAAAACGAACACGTAAAAGTATTTGCGATGCCTTTTGATGATCCAGACAGATATAGTATTAATATGTTGAATGTGAATGCTGGATGGACTGCACGCAATTTTGGCATGGAAAGATCCTCAGGGGATTGGATAACTTTTCAGGATGCAGATGATGCATCTTTACTTAATCGGCTTGATGTACAACATGATTTTGCTACAAGGTATCACTCTTCACACGTGTGTATTGATTGGCAAAAGTATGGTTCTGAATATCTAGGAAAGTATCTTGACGTGGATGCGATATTAACTGATTGTACTGAGGAACATCTTGTTATTAATTCAGTTCAGATTCTTGATATTGCTAGAAGGTGCAAGGGCATCATTCCATCTTATTTTGGTTGGATTCATAACCATGTACCACACAGTGTTCGAACATTACGGTTCATTAATAGGCTGTTCTTTGGTGATATCAACACTTCTTATCCAGGTGCTGCCAACAGTCCCATGCTTAAAGCAGAAATTGCTCGGAAAATATTGTTTCGTCCCCTGATGCAGCGTGTTTGGCCTTCGCGACGGGGTCGTGGGGCTGATCGCGATTTCAACTTTAATGTCGCAGAATTTGTAGGTGATAGTATATCGGTTAATCTACCCTTATATTTATGGAGACAGAAAGGTGATAATAATAGTGCTTATCTAAGTCCGCAATATAGACCAGTAGAATCTAAGGGAGTATGATTTTTGTCAGTAAATTGTCTTTTTTTGTTTAGACGCGGTCGGGCACATCAATTGCAAAAATGGACACAAGGAGAAGGTCCGATTGATTTCTTATATGGTTTCCCGTTGTTGGAAAATGATAAGATCGCAAGTGATTTTGCAGAAGGCGATGATCGGTCAAATGATTGGAGAAGGCGTTTATGTTATCCTTTTGAAAGCATAATTAGTAGGACAGTCGGCATAGGATTTTCAATCCATATAGCGATTATTCACTGGAGCAAGATAGTAAAATCTGATGTCGTGGTCTCTACTGTTGACACATGTGGCTTGCCTCTCGCCCTACTAAAATGGCTGAAATTGATAAAAACACCAGTTATTTACATAAGTCAGGGTTTAGCTCATCGATTGCATTCGAGAAGAGGCTCATTAATTGGGCGGGTCACTAAATATATATATTCTCGATTTCTACAATCAATTGAAAGGGTATTAGTGTTGGGAGAAGGCGCTGCATTGCCTGTAATAGAAGAGCTGGATATCAATTCTGATGATGTGTTTGTTCTGCAATTTGGAGTGGATGATCAATTTTGGACACCTCATTTAGTCGAGAAGCACGATGAATATATTCTTAGTGTTGGTACTGATGCCGCACGTGATTATCCTACTTTATTGAATGCAATTGACAATCAATTTGTAAGAATTATTTCTAGACAAAGAATCCCTGACAATCTGTTAGCTTCAAATGTACAAGTAAGCAGCGAGCATTCCTTTTTAGAACTAAGAAATATTTATCGTGGCGCACGTTTTGTGGTGGTACCACTTCATGATGTTGATCAGCCTTCTGGACAGAGTGTGGCGCTGCAAGCAATGGCTTGTGGGCGCGCCGTAATTATTACTTGTACTCAGGGTCTTTGGGAACCTCAGTATATGCGTCATAAGGAGACATGTTATCTTGTAAATCCAGGAGATGTACAGAATCTAAGGGAGACTATATCTTACTTGTGCGCTAATCCAGAAGAAGTTGAAAAAGTTGGCGCTAATGCACGTGAATTAGTTGAGAGTCGTTATAATGTACGTTCTCTTGCCAGTGATTTGCAGCGACATATTATAGAATTGGCAGCTGAGTGAACTATTTTCATCCTCATACATATCACATGCAAGTGACTAAAGGTTTCAATCGTAGGTTCAGCATACAGCATCTAATTATTGTGCAAATGTGTGATGTTAAAAAATATTTTTAAAGCACCTTCACGATTATCCGCAAGTATTTCGGTATTCCACGATTTTCATCGTCCTCCTTATGGTGGTGGGAACCAGTTTATGTTGGCTTTAACTTCAGAATTTGAGAGGAATGGATATAAAATCGAGAGAAATAAGTTGTCGGATTCCACAGAGGTTTGTCTGTTCAATAGTTTCAATTTTAACTCACGAAAACTTCTTGCTAGTAAACATGTCAGTAGTACTCTAATGATCCACAGAGTTGATGGTCCGGTAGATAAATATAGAGGAGACGAACGAGGTGTGGATAGCGAAATCTGGAAAATTAACCAGACTATAGCTAATGCTACTGTTTTCCAATCGCAATATAGTCTGGATGCTCACATCAAATTGGGTATGCAATTTCGGCGGCCAACGGTGATCAAGAATTCAGTGGACTCAACAATATTTTATCCGTCGAAAAAAGATTTTTCTAGTAAATCGGGTAAGATAAAGCTAATTTCAACTAGTTGGTCTGACAATATAAATAAAGGTGCATCCGTCTACCGATGGTTGGAACAGAATTTAGATTGGGATCGATTTGACTACACTTTTGTAGGTAGATCACCGATTAAGTTTAAGCACATCACTATGATGTCTCCCGTGGATTCTGTCAATCTTGCAGATATATTACGAGAGCATGATATTTTCGTTACTGCCAGTGTACATGATCCATGCTCAAACGCACTGATAGAAGCACTGTCTTGTGGATTGCCTGTAATCGGTGCACGAAGTGGGGGGCATCCCGAGCTTATAGGTAAGGCAGGATATCTATTTGATGATAAGAAGGACATACTCGGTTTAATTGACAATCTAGTTGATAATTACCAACAAGCACAAAATTCTATCAAGATACCAACTTTGTCAAAGGTTGGACATGAATATATGAGAGTAATGGGTTTGAAAACATTGAATGATAATTGAGTTTGCATAATTGTCACTGGTGCTGTCATCAATTAGTCAACTGGAAACAAACTTGAAATTCAATCTAAACATACTCAAAGCATTTTTGCGCAAGATATATGGTGTTAGCCATAAAATGGAGCCTATGCTGTATCGTAGCGAGTTATTTTCAGAGCTAACGTCACTTGTGGGAAATGATTATTTTGAAAAGGGTCGGTTGCTTGAGATTGGACCGAAGGATGGACTAGATAGTTATAGATTGGCGGCGCTTAAGCCAGAAGAATTAGTGTTAGTTGATTTACCTGAGAAACGGTATTCAATAGAAAGATGGCTTCACAAAATTGTGTGCCCATACAAATTTGTTGAAGCCAACATTATGTACATGTCCAGGCAAGATTTTGTGTCTTTGGGTAAATTCGATCTTGTCTGGTGTACTGGAGTGCTGTATCACAATGCGGAGCAGCTGCGGTTTCTTAGAAAGCTATATAACTTGTTAAGTCCAGGTGGATACTTAGTTCTTGAGAGTGCTACTCTTAGAGATTTACGTCACCTTAGAAGCGGTAACTTCGTACAGATTCATTATCCTGACACTTACAATGATACTGGTACGATCACACATTTGCCAACTCGGGGTGCTATTAAAACCTGGCTAAACATGGTGGGCTTCAAAGATATATACGATTCGCATTGTTATAGAGCATCAGATAGAAGGCTATCTCAGCACAGATACGCTTGTATTTGCCAACGGCCTATGACAGATAGTTCAGGTACTTATTACGCTAAATCAGGCTGTAATCCTACCTATATACTTGGCGAAAGCACCTAACATACAAATATTGTACACACCACATATATTGTTAAAATGATATACGCTATACCTAAAGCAGTCAAATATATAGCTATAGGTTTTTTTCTCATGAACTTAATCGGACTTGATAGGAGTCCTATCGTCTGGATGGATGAGGTGACACTAAATGATCCGGCGAAAGAACTAGCGTTGAATGGCAACCTAATTTCATCCGTTTTCTCAGACCGTAATTCTTTTGGAGAAGCATACTATTGGCAGCCACCAGGTCAGCCTTTGCTAATGTCTTTAATCTATCGATTGTTTGGTTTTGGAATATGGCAAACCAGACTTCCTGGTCTATTCTTTGCTTCGGGGATACTAGTAATGTTGTATTTTTTGTCTATGTATCTGTTGCGTAATCATAGTAGTGCTGTCATCGCTATATTGATACTGGGATTAGACCCAAAATTTATTGAGTCGGCTAGGTCTGCTCGCATGGATACTCAGAGTCTTTTACTAGCAATATCAGGTATCTATTTAGTCTTTTCTCTAAGAGCAATCAGGGATAACAATTCGAATACTTACCTGCCATCGATGTTGGTTGCTGGATTGTGTCTTGGGCTTGCTGGAATAACACATCCACTTGCAATAGTTTGGGTGTTATCGTTAGCATTAATCAAGCTGTTATGGAAACATTCTCTACCTACACAAAAATTTGTATGGCTGCTCGTAGCAATAGTTACCCCTCTGTCAATTTGGGTCTTGTCTGCGTTTGGTAGTGGTGAACTAAAATTGTTGGGAGCTCAATTTTTTGATCATGGAGGAAGTAGATTAGCTAGTGGTTCATTGTTTGGTCGTATTTCTGATGAGGTGCTTAGGTATTGGGATGCATATAGATTGGTGCCAGGATTGTTGTTGGTCTACTTTGGTGGCATAGTATGGTTGTTCTACAACCGTCGTAATTTGAGTTATGGATCCGCATGGTTATGTGTTTTAACCATTCTGCCAATACTATTCAATACATTCTTTATGTCTAAAACGGTAGGGTTCTACTATTTATATCCAGTGTCTATGATGGCTTTAGCATCTGGGGCTATGATAAACCACTTGTGGAATAATAAAACTAGAATATTCAGTATACTTTTGCCTAGGGTAGCAGTGAGAGGCGTATTAAGTGCTTTGTTTATTAGTGTTATAGGATTTGGAATTCTCGGTCGCTATGTTGTCTTGGCATACCAGTGGGATCAGCGAGATTATGCGCCAATAAAATTGGCTCTTGAGAGAACAATTCCTCCAGACAGTGTAATTTGGGGTCCGCCAGACATTTGGTATGCAGCTGAAGAAATAGGAGCATCATTGCGTATTCGGGGGGAGCCTCTCCGTAACAATCATGATTACTTGGTGACTAAGTTGACTGGAGACATTGACTTACCTACCGATTTGCATCTGGTTGCTGAGTTGGGATCAGCTTTACCTCCGGTTTTTGGGGCAATAAGCGTTAATTCCGCTGATTATCGCATGCAAGTGTGGCAATGGGACAGTAATTGATATAAGGCATGATCTGTGTCTAACACTAATATGTCAGTCGGAAAGGTGCGAAGAGGTCTTGACCGTGTAGGTTGTTTGTTACCCTGGCCAAAAACAACTAGGGAGACTTGTTTTTTTGGCTTGAGACCTAGTTATGGGGGTCCAGGATACTTCTCTAGGAAGTTGTCTAGGGAATTTAGTAGGACAGATATACATATTACTTATGATCAACTGAGGAATGCCGAGGCTGCTTTGTTATTCAGCGTTTCTTGGGGTGAATGGTTTCATAGATTGTCCAAACTGTGGAACGTCAAGACTGTTTTAAGAGTTGATGGATTTATGCTCCCCGAATATTATGACAATCGTAGCCAACCATCTGGCTTTCAGACGAGAAGTTTAACCAGCACCAATATGGATTTGAATTATCGTATTCAGCGCGATTTGCTACTTGCAAATCATGTCATCTATCAATCAGCTTTCTGTAAAGACATGACTGACAAGCATCTATATAATCGTCGCAGCGATTATTCAATTATTCACAATGGTGTAGATTTGGATTATTTTCGGCCTATTAAGCCAAATAATAGACGTGTACGGTTGTTGTCAGCTGGATCTTTGCGTCATGAGTATATGCTTGGAACTGTCCTTCCCATATTTAGTCGTTTGTGGCGCAAGCATAATTTGGAATTGCAGGTGGTAGGTACGCTTAGCACTATATGTAAGCAGCAACTGAAGGAATTTTCTGAAAATAATCAGGAAGCATCTGATAGGATAAACATAGTTGGTGCTGTTGATAACGATGAGATGCCTGAACAGATGTCTAAGGCCGATATACTTTTACATCCTCGTCTTGGCGATTGGTGTCCTAATGTTGTAATCGAGGCTTTAGCATGTGGAATTCCAGTTGCTTGTGGCTCATGGGGTGGAACTGCTGAATTGGTTGGGGACGGTGGGGAAATTGTATCTACTGAACCGTGGGGTTATGGCAACAATTTTGTGGATGGCATGTCAGCAGCAGTAGAAAGGATAATTGGTTCGCTAGATATTTACAGTGCTAAAGCCAGACAACAAGCAGAAGACAAATTTGACATTTGTTCAGTTTCTAATAAGTACAAGGCAGCTATGGGTCTAAAATATGCACAGTTTTAATGTTGGCAAAAAATATATCTTGATAATGGCGGCAATATCTATTGCCGCTTTTGTGCTTATTGAGCTTGTGCTGCGATTAGCGTTTTTTCAATGTACTATGCCTGAACCAAATCTATGTAACTATGGAGTAGTCAAATATTTTTTCAACAGGATAGAAGGTGGGGGGGATTTGGCTCCAGACCAGGATGGGGTTTGGGCTATTTGGCCACACCGTCCCTATCATGTTCAAACAAATTCTGATGGCCTAAGAAATGCAGATGAATTTGATAATGAACATGACTTTGTGATACTTGCAGTCGGCGATTCATTCACTTTTGGTCCTTACGTTCCCAATGAGGATACTTGGCCTGCGCAACTAGAGCGCTTGCTTGATATAGATTTGGGTACTCGATCTACTGCTCAGGTGCTTAATGCAGGTGTCTCGGGATACACCATAGTTGACGAATATCATTATCTGTATGAAAGGGGTGTCAAACTGGATCCTGACTTAGTTATTATTGCGTTTTTCCCTAATGATATTAGTGATATGCGTACTTTAGAGAGAGAATATCTTGCAAGACCTGTGAAACAGGTTTATCCGACCTCTTATGCAAGGTGGGCTCGTTCTATATTGACTGAATTTGAGCATAAGTCAGCAATCCTAAGATCGGCACATAATCTCAAGTCTTATATAGTGCGCCAGCAGTTACAAGCTGATCAATCCATGAACAGTCTTGATGCAAACTGTGACCCTTTCCAAAAAGATGTATCGACAGAGGAAGGGAGCTGTTGGAAGTCTTATAGTGATTGGTTCAGCAAAACCGTATTACTTTTGAAGCAGCATGATATTCCATTGCTGTTTGTATCAATCCCGGATTACAGACAATTTCCAGAAATTGGTTATCAAGATTATGCACAAGTTTTTGTTGGTGAGTTAGCCGCAAACAACGGAATTCCATACATAGATATGTTGCCTCATCTCAAAATTGCGTTAGATGTAGACGCTGCCTACTTAATGGAGTATGTTCCCCAGAAATTTCCGGTTCAAGAATTTGTTACAGACAATTACACAGGTAATGGTCACATGTCTAGTTATGGATATAGAGTAGTAGCAAATGTCATTACACAACACTTGATAGAAAGCAACAAATTGTTTGAGAATTGATCGGCAGGCATTAATGTCCCCAGTTGGCGCTACTCTTAAACGTAAACATCCTGAAGTCAGACAGGTAAGGGAATTTGTACAGTCCCTTGATGTGGAATTACCTCCGATAGAAAAATTTTGGACACTAGGTGATGCTACTGCCTTGCGAGTGCGACAAGACGGGACTTTTTTCAGGTCTAATTATGAGCGTGGTATTTTGTTGTACGCGCTTGTTGCTAAACATCGGCCAAATACTGTACTGGAATTTGGTACAGGACGAGGATATGGATCGTTATGTATGGCTTGGGCCATGTGTGATTTTGGCATAACAGGCACCATTCATACAATTGATATGGTTTCTCCTTCAAAGCGATTCAAATGGCCTATTATCTGGCCTGGTTCTGATGAAGCAAATGTAAGATATTTATCACGACATGATGTCTGGCAAGAAGTAGCAAAATCGTCATGGATGAAACATATTGATAATATGGTTGGATTATCGGGTGCAGTCATGCAATCATATTCAGGTCGCCCGGTAGATTTTGCATTTATTGATGCAGGACATGGATATCGATCGGTTAGACATGATTTTATTATGTCTCTACATCATGCTAGCGGCAGTATTGGAGTCCTATTTGATGATTATTCCACTGAAGACTGGGGGTTAGGCACCCAAAAGCTTGTGAAAGATGACGTTTCACCCTATTGTAGTCCGATTCTCATACAGACTGATCGTCGTTGGTCAGGAGGAGAAAAGGAACATTTACCAGATGATTATTCAGGTATGGTATGGGTTAAAAGTGATTGTCCTAAGCAATGGCTTGCCAAAACCAATAATGCCTTGAACTTATTATTAATTTTGTATCGATACAGAGTATGGGAGATATATTATCGCTTGAGGCTCAATTTGGGTGAAAGGTTACGTTCGGTCTTTATAAGTAATAAGATGGACACTGCAAAAAAATCCTGATGCGTATATTGGCCATACAAACGGCATTTTCTGTTACATCTGGAGGTGGTAGAGCAGATTATGAAATATTGTCCGAACTAGCATGTCGAGACAATA
>MDTC01110306.1_pt1 | contig 29992 bp, 44 predicted proteins | sample 811181 | NCBI WGS metagenome assembly MDTC01 (sample SAMN05326644, study PRJNA326480) | marine metagenome | isolation source: seawater | place: Pacific Ocean: North | collected 2011 | reverse complement strand
TGACAAATTCCTTTGTAGCGACAGAAGCGGCACGCATCCGGCGCGCCCGTGGCTTGCCAGTTTTCAGCGATGAGGTCGTCGACGTCCGGGTCGTAATGGGTATCCATCATTTCCCGCAGACTCCTGGACATTCGATCCTGTGCGCTGCTGAGCGGTTCAATCTGGACGGGGATGGGCTGCACTTGCCCCTCTCCAAGATAAGCAGCGTGAAGGATGACGTCCTCCGGGTCTGTCTGCCAACGCTCACAAGCATATGCAATGCTAACAATCAAGCCTGCTACAAAGCCATAGAAAAACACTATACCTATCTCAATCTGGCCATTTGTTAATTCCATTTGTATAACCTAATTAATTATTGTTTAAAGAAATGAAAGGGCGGATGTTCTAGATTATAGCGGTCGATCATATAAAAGTTCGTTGTGGATCCCAGCGTAATATCTAGCTTCAGGTCAATCTCATTTAAAATACCTTCCCCTCAGGTATTCCCTATTGTAATGCTCGAAGAGGGACTTGAACCCTCACGCCCATACGGACAACAGATTTTAAGTCTGGTGCGTCTACCGATTCCGCCACCCGAGCAAAGTTTACTGCAATTTAAAAGAACTGTTTGGTGTTTTGACACCGGTACCTTATAGAGTTGGTACGTGTTTGCAGAAGTTGTAACCAACCGCAATTGCTTCCGCAACTGTAATTCTAATTTGGTTATCTTCTGTTCCAAATCTCTGCTGCAACATTGAAAAAGGAATGTCCTTAAACTTGAATGTCGCCGGTCCCGGGAAAAAAGTCCAAACAACTTTCTTGGTAGGATCTACTTTGTCAGGTCCAATGATTAGTGTAGTAAAATCAACCGCCATTCTTTGACTGTCTGTGAGAATCGCTGCACATTCGGCAGGATTTTGACCGTCATATTCACCACCTCTAATCTTTGCTTTGCCACCGTGAGCTGGTTGCAAAACAACGGTCATGTCTTGCGGAAGGTTTTCTAACCTTGTAATCCCAAGTAATCCACCGAACTGGTTTGTTGTAAATCCTTCAGCTGGAGCAGTAATGGCATCATCGTTTGCTGGTTGCCAGTCTGCGAACTTTAGATCTTCAAACGTGGTCGTCTCAAAAAACGTACTTCCCGCAGATCCAGGACCCGGATTTCTTTGTTTGAGTGATGCCTCCATGTAGGAAGAATCAGTATTGTCGAAAGCTTGTTGTATTTCGTTCATATTACCCCCTTGGTATATTATAATTTAAGCCGTTTTGATCGATTGTACACGGTTTTTTTCATAGTTTTTCATAAATCGTATATATCTCTTGAGCGCGCCATCGGTTGGTTCAACCTCTTTCCATCTTCCCTGATAGAATATAAGATCAGAGTCTGACGCGTATTTACCGCATCCATATAATTGTTTTGGCTGAGAAAAGCCTTCTAGAAACTGTTTTGACATTTTTATAATTGTTTTTGCACGCTTGTTATACATTCCCAAGGATTTTAGATACTCTTTCATCTCTAACTCATCAGCCTGAGAAGCTTTCAAAGCGGTGGGCCATCTTTCGAAAAAGCCATCGATGATTGGATTGACCTGTTTATGTGACGTCAGATTTAACATTAGACAACATACCAGCATCTTCCATCTATCCGGGAAATATCTCTCTTGTATTAAAGGCTCAGCCCATTCATTGAGCAACGGTGGGTTCCACAATCTTTTCATACCTCGCTCTCCTCTAAATCAAAAGATCCAAATGAAAGGTTTTTCTTGTTCTTTCTGATGGCCCAAGGATTTTCTGCAGCAGAAAAATGACTAAAATCAATCGTAAGAATCGCTTTGTTGTTTTCAATATTTAAACTGTGTTCATATTTATCAATGTCAATACCGTACTCTCTAAGTGTAACCGCTCTATTCTTGTCGATGGTTTTATCATTCACGTTATCAAATGACAGCTGGAGACTGTAGGATTTGTTGGACTCCAGAACAAAATCATTTATATTTGATCGACTTTCGCTGTTTTCAGTTGTTGCAACATAATATTCGATATCTTTGCATCTTAATCGGGCAGCTGCCGCGGATTGGAGAATCTTAGGCATCAAAACAGATTTTTGATCGATTACTTTCTCAAGTGATTCTTCTTGTACAAATGGATTGTTGCCACTGATAGTTCTCAAGAATAATTGCAAGTCCATGTATTCCTTTGTCTGCAGATATTTCATTCGGGCAGAGTTGTTTACGATAGAAGCCCTTACGTTGCTACTTTCATTTATTTTCAGTTCATTAATGAGCTTGGGAAGCAAATCGAGAAAATGTTGATCTGCGATTGGAGTTGTTCGATAAACAGTACGTACATTTATATAGTTCTTAGTCTCAGAAGCTACGACGCACACATCGTCAGCAAAGTAGTATCTGTCATAGAAAACATAAAATGATCCGTCTGGTTTCTGAGTTTTACTAAAGTTCTTTACTTGTGCGCCGTTAGCCAGGCAATTTAATATTTCTTTCTTGGAAATTACTCGCGCAATGGTTCTAGAAAAGATGTGGCTACTATCTCTTCCGGAAATTCTTAAAGGTTTTTTGAGCTCAAAATTTTCGATATCTCGCAGCTTAGTGTCAATTAGCTTTTTATTCCAATATACATTCAGTATTTTTTTTCTATCCTCGTGATCAACATACACTAGGAAATTATCTAGATAGTATGCTCGAGCTTGAGGAGGCTTATTAAAGTCTGGTATATAATCAACAGACTTGCCCATGTTAATTGTTCGAATGATTTTTCTCTTGGTGTCTGGTCTCAGTTTTGATTCGAACTTATTATCCAGCTCAGTAAAATCATATTCCTCTATTGTTTTCATAATGTCTCCCTATAAGTAACGTGTACTATAATATAATAGCTAATCTGCATTTTTACAAATTAAGAAAGGAGGGATTAACCCTCCTTTCCATTGGCGCAGTGTTTTAAATCTAGTAACGATATTCGTCAGACTTAAATGGACCGGTTTGTTTCACGCCAATGTATTTCGACTGAACGTTTGAAAGTTTATCGAGTTTGGCGCCAACGTGATCGAGATGCAATCTGGCAACCTCTTCGTCAAGAATCTTTGGGAGCACATAAACTTTATTTTCATAATTATCAGAGTTCAAAAATAACTCGATCTGTGCAAGTACCTGATTTGCAAAAGAACAGGACATAACAAAGCTTGGATGCCCGGTGGCGCAACCTAGATTCACTAGTCTTCCCTGTGCTAACAGAACGATCTTCTTGTACGGAGGATTTGGTTTATTATCAGTCAGTCCGGACGGAAGATAATATACGTCGACCTGTGGTTTTACGTTTTTGGATTCGAAGTTCTCGTTTAACCATGCTACATCGATCTCGTTATCAAAATGTCCAATGTTACAAACGATAACGTTGTCTTTCATATTGGAAAAATGTTCTGATCTAACCACGTCGCAATTACCGGTTGCTGTAACTACAATGTCGGATTGCTTAACCGCTTCGTCCATAGGTAAAACCTGGAATCCGTCCATTACGGCTTGCAATGCACAGATTGGATCGATCTCAGTGACAATAACACGACAGCCAGCCGCGGACAGACTAGCAGCAGAACCTTTACCTACGTCGCCATAGCCAGCCACAGTCGCAACTTTTCCCGCCATCATGATGTCTGTCGCTCTTCGAATCGCATCAACACACGACTCACGACATCCGTACTTGTTGTCAAACTTTGATTTAGTAACAGAATCGTTAACGTTAAAGCAAGGTACCGGCAGGACCCCATCGTTTTGATACTCTACCAATCTTAAAACACCAGTAGTTGTCTCTTCGGAGATACCCTTAATATCCTTATAAAGATCCGGATGGTTCTTCAGGATATATCCTGTGAGGTCACCACCGTCATCTAGAATCATGTTTGGACCTACGCCTTCATCGAACCATAAGACTTTTTCTAAACATTCCTCATAGTCATCCTCGGTCATTCCCTTCCAAGCAAACACTGGGATTTGCTGCTCTGCAATGTATGCCGCGGCGTGATCTTGTGTCGAATAGATATTACACGTCATCCAACGTACATCTGCGCCAAGCTCGACAAGAGTGTCGATTAAAACAGCGGTCTGGATTGTCATATGCAAACACCCGGCAATTCTAGCTCCTTGAAGTGGTTTGTCTGCTGCATACTTTTCACGCAGTGCCATGAGGCCTGGCATTTCATGTTCTGCTAATTCTACCTCGTCTTTTCCCCAACGCCATAGATTTGTATCTGCGACTTTGTAATCTGTAAATTTATCCATGTTAACTAACTCCCGTTATATGATTTTTGTATTTTTTTAGATATGGATTTCTTTCTTTTAAATCTTCTACGTATTCGTCTGGTATTTTTCCAACACCGAAGTATTTTGATTCTGCACTTGCAAAGTACCAACCACATATTGCGGACTTTGGCGACATTGTTAAACCCTCGGTCAGCTCTATTGTATCACTAATTTCTAACCAGTTTAATATTTTTATCTTCTGGGTATGATCCGGACAGGCTGGATATCCGGGTGCTGGCCTGATTCCTAAGTAACGCTCTTTTATAAGGTCGGTATTTGTCAAGTTTTCGTCTTTTGAGTAACCCCACCATGACTTACGAACCCTCTCGTGTAGCCATTCAGCCGTTGCTTCGGCGAGTCTATCCCCAAGCGCTTGCATCATGATCGATCCGTAATCATCGTTGGCTAATCTGAGCATGTCTGCTCTCTTATCGATTCCGCACACCCAGACCGCAAAAGACCCTATCCAATCTTCCTGATGTAAGAAATCTGTCAAACAAAGATTCGGCCGAGATTTTTTTGTTGCTTGCCTCATGAAATTAAAAGTCGTTGATTTATCCGGTCTTTTCACCAGTACATCGTCATTATTTGTTTTTGTACATTTATCGATAGCAAATGAATAGTTAACTACAATCTTATCATCAAGTTTTCGAAGCATTTCTCGGGCATCCTTCATTAGATCTTTACCGACTTGGCTTGTAAGATCTTTTGGTTTCATTCCCCAAGTCATTGCAAACGGTGCCCAATCAATATATGGTATGATCTCTGAAACTGAAGCTTTGCTTTTGATAGTCATTCCAAAGTTATCTGGAATCTGTGGCTTTCCTTTTAGCTGATATGCATTTCTTCTTGCATCAGAAACACTTACAAACGTTTGCTTTCTCGAGTTTCTTCTCTCCCTAGTTTCTTCATAATCCCTATTAATCTTATCGAATGCATCACTCTTACTTAACACGTCATTAACAATTCCGACTGCAATCGATGCATTTTGTATATATACTGTTTTTGAGTACTCCGGAGATATTTTGATTGCCGTGTGAACTTTTGATGTTGTTGCTCCACCAATTAGTAAAGGTATATCCATTTGTCTTTCATTCATTGCTCGAGCAACTTTAACCATCTCATCTAAACTTGGTGTAATCAATCCGCTAAGACCGATTGCTGCAACCTGGTGTTTATCAGCTTCCTCTAGTATCTTTTCTAATGGAACCATGACTCCTAGATCAACTATCTCGTATCCATTACATTGAAGAACTATACTAACAATGTTTTTTCCAATGTCATGAACGTCGCCTTTAACTGTGGCAAGCAGTATTTTTTCCCTCTGTATTGCTTCATCTGTGCCAACCATAAAAGGCTCGAGCCACGAGACTGCTTTTTTCATTACACGCGCTGACTTGACTACTTGAGGTAAAAACATTTTACCGGAGCCAAAAAGGTCTCCAACTACGTTCATACCATCCATCAACGGTCCTTCAACAACGTTTAATGCCGAGCCTATTTTGTTGTAACATTCCTTGACATCTTCGACGATAAATTTATCGATACCGTTTATAAGGGCAAAAGATATTCTTTCTTCAACCTCTTCGTTACGCCATTCTTGGAACCCGTTAGATTCTACTCGGGTTTTACCAGATAGAGATTTTGCTAATTCTAAAAGCTGTGCCGATGCTTCTTCATGCTTATTTAAAATAACAGATTCAACAATGTCCCGATGGCCTTGATCGATCTGGTCGTACACCATTAGTTGACCTGCGTTTACAATCGCCATGTCCAACCCGGCTTTGATAGCATGAAACAAAAAGACGGAATGCATCATCTCTCTCACGCGAGGATTTCCCCTGAAAGAGAATGATAGGTTTGATAATCCTCCGGAGACGTAGCATCCAGGCAGGTTCTTTTTAATCCATGCAGTAGCAGTTATAAAGTCGACTGCATAGTTGTCGTGTTCTTCTATCCCGGTGGCGATTGCAAAGATATTTGGATCAAAAATAATGTCTTGTGGCTTTATTCCTGCGTTAACTAAAATCCAATAAGCGCGTTCACATATCTCTATTTTTCTATCAAAAGTATCAGCCTGCCCTTTTTCATCAAAAGCCATTACCACAAAAGCGTGTCCGCACGAAACAATTTCTTTTGCCCGGGCAAGAAAGTCTGATTCTCCATCTTTAAGAGAAATTGAATTTACAATACCTTTCCCTTGTATCCATCTCATGGCTTCCGATAGGATATCCCACTTCGAAGAATCAAGCATGATTGGTACTTTTGCAATATCAGGCTCGCATGCCAACATTTTTAAAAAATTAATCATTTCACTCTTAGAATCTAAGAGTCCATCGTCCATATTGATATCGATAATCTGGGCGCCATTTAGAATCTGCGAACGAGCAATATTCAACGCATCATCATATCTTTTTTCTACGATACATTTTTTAAACCTTGAAGACCCAGTGACGTTTGTTCGCTCGCCAATATTAATAAAGTTCTTTCCTTTGCTATCAAAGACCTCTAAACCAGAAAGAATCATTGACCGGTCCAAATTAAAACTTCTGGTTATGTGCCTTTTGGGTTTAAACTTTTTTACGGTGTTGGCTATCTTTTTGATGTGATCCGGAGTCGACCCACAACATCCACCTATTATATTTACAATCCCGGCTTTTGCCCAGTTCTTAATATAGTTTGCCATATCAGACGGGGATTGGTCGTATTCACCTAATTCGTTTGGTAACCCCGCGTTCGGATGTGCGCTGATTGCGCAACCACTGACGTCTGCTAGACGCCGCAGAAATGGATCCATTTGCTTTGCACCTAGCGCACAATTCAAACCAACACTAATAGGCCTTGCGTGTTTAATGGAATTCCAAAAAGCCTCGACAGTCTGGCCAGATAAAGTCCGACCAGACATGTCAACGATTGTACCTGATATCATGATAGGAATATCTTCTCCTACCAGTCTCACAGCCTCAATCGCAGCCTTGGCATTAAGTGTGTCAAAGACTGTTTCGATTAAAATCAAATCTGCGCCACCACGAATTAGATTTTCAGTTGCGGCTTTATAAGCATTGAGTAATTCATGGTACGTGATATCTCTATAAGAAGGATCTGTAACGTTTGGTGACATGCTTAAAGTTTTTGAAGTCGGGCCTAAAACACCGGCTACATACACCTCTTCTTTAGATTTTTTTGCAGCCTGTTTTGCAATTTTGGCAGCGCTAAAGTTTATTTTATCGATCGCTCCATCACTAAGTCCGTAATCTAACGCTGAAATATAATTAGCGTTAAAGGTATTTGTCTCAATGATATTTGCGCCGGAGTTGATGTAATCACCGTGTATATCTTTTATCAGGCCGGGTTTGGTGAGCACCAAAATATCATTAAAGCCATCGCAGTCGATTCCTTCGTATTTAAAGAATTTGGATTCAACCTGTCTTTTCTGTATTTCGGTGCCCATTGCACCATCAATAATATAGATCTGATTTTTATCAAAACTTACCATTCTTCTTTTTGCCCTACCCAATCCATAAACTGGTCATTGCCACCACGAACTCCCCAGTCTGAATCTACAGTTAATTTAGACGAGATCCCACCACGAGGATTACAAGTCATGACCAGTCGCAATCTTGTTGGTTCATACACAGCCATCATATCATCGTAGATAACATTGATGATTCTTTCATATGAATATATTTGTGATCTAAAAGCAAAGAAATATTCTTTCAATGACTTAAGCTCAATAACTTTTTTGCCCGGGTAAAAAGTGATATACAGATTAGCAAAATCCGGCTGAGATCGAACACCTTCAAATGTAAGCTCAGGTATTTTCATTTTAATCTCATACGCATCCCCGGAAGGGTTTGGTATAGCTTTCAGAATATCTCTGTTCTTTGCCCAGTTTCTTTTTCTTTTTGGTTTTGGTGTTGATTCAGAACTCATTTTATCCCCATGTTTGGTCAGTGCCCATATGGCCCCAACGTGCAGTTTCAAAGTACTTTGGTTTTCTTAGATCCAGATGCTCAATAATTCCGTTCGGACTTAAATCGTATCCAGTTACTAATTTCTCTTTTCCGTTAACGATCATCGTTGCTTGTACAGGTTGGTCATAGCCAATAGCATAAGCAAGATAAACGTAGATTTCGTTTCCATCTTTTCTTTTTGGAAGAAGTTGCAAGTGATCTACAGCAATTTTTCTAGCCATATATGCGGCGGACCGATCTACTTTTGTTGGATCTTTACCAGAGAATGCTCCTCCACCGACTGGGATAGCTGGGCCATAGTTATCAATCACGATCTTTCTACCGGTAAGTCCGGCATCCGCATCAAAGCCACCGACTTTCCAATCTCCAGCTGGGTTACAGTGAAGGGTAACGTTATCATCGACTGGAAAACTACAAGACCTTAGCCAACCATTGATGATTCTTGTCAGTTCTGTTTTCGGAGCGTTTTGAAAACTGGCAACAACTGTCTTGATTTTGTTGTTTTCTAGAGTGACCTGTGTTTTACCATCAAACGGAAAGGCTTTAAATATTTCTTTGCAGATCTGTCTTGAAAGAAACAACTCGTTTGGAATCATTTCTGGATTGTGATCGCATGCATAGCCTACCATAATCCCTTGATCTCCGGCTCCACCTGTGTCAACACCTTGCGCGATCTCATTGCTTTGTTGTACAACATTGGTCGTAACTTTGATTGGCTTTCCATAAACCTCTGTTGCAATTTCTTCAAGCGGCAAAAAGGCATTTGTTGTAATCTCACCAGTGATGTGAATATGGCCATGGCCGCCAGCAGTCTCAATGGCAACTCGAGAATATGGATCTGACTTAAGACAATGGTCTAAGATTGCGTCAGAAATCGTATCACAAATTTTGTCCGGATGTTTTGGTGTGACGCATTCTGCTGTTCTATAATTTTTAAATGACATTAATAACTCCCAAATCCGCAATCACAGGGCGTGCATTCACAGGCATCACAGTACTCCGGATCTAATTCTTTGTTTATTGTTTTTGGTTTACATAGCCGTTGACTTATAAATCTAACGACGCTCCTAACATAATACATTTATTCTCCAATAGGATTTTCACTTACTATAATACCAGTCCCTCTGCATGTTGTACAAACTATTTTTGAATCCACTTTGTACCTTCCATATTTAACTTTCGAAACATAAGATCCATTCCCGTTGCACACTGGGCATAAAGATTTGGTGTTTTCAATATGAGAAAGTGAACCAGAAAATAGATCTATGTTGTATACCGCACGTTTATACGGATCGCTGAGGATTGAGTAGGCTTGGGTTACTAGTTTAAAATACTCTTCGTCACCAGTGGCCATGTCTGGGTGGAACTGCATTGCCAGTTTTTTATAGCGACTCTTTATCTCAGATTGATCTGCATCAGGCTTAACACCAAAGATCATATAATAATTAATTTTTGTTCCACCAGACATTTGCTTCATCCCAGTTTATCATTTCACATATCCAGTCGGGCAATGATCCTGCACATTCAAAATCAAACCATTCACCACGACGTCTTTCTTTATATCGCTTCAGGTGATTGTGCAGCTGTTTTTCCATGTGGCCGCTATTCTCGATAATCAATATTAAACGCAAAGAATATGGGGATCCCGTCTGAAGCTGTTTTAATCTTTTTTCTGGATCTTTGCTTCTTCCAATTTTTAAGGATCCCGTTTTATCTGATTGAATGATATATAAATGTTGGCTCAAAATAATCTCCATTTAGAGACTATTTTACCGCTTTAATTTTTGACAGTAAACCACTGGAATGAGATTAACTATATTTCCGTCAATTAAAACATCATACATCACTTCGCAGCTTTCAAGATTCTGCGTCAGTTTCATAACATGTTCATACGGACCTCTGATAACCAGCCCTATATCTGATGGCAGCTGCCGTTGCTTTACGTAATCTTGAGATATCTTTACCATTTTTGACATGTCTAAAAGTCCACAACCTTTTTTAAATCTACTTCAACAAATTCTTCGAGCTGCCCGTTATCCTTAAGTATCAAAAAAATCTGGACATTTAAATTGTTTTTTTTGATATGGCTCTTTGTGATTTTGTATTTTTCACTCTCTTGCACCTCATCGATTACTAGTCCAAAACCCGTACATTTGCAATTGTCTTCATAGTAAAACACTCTATCACCAACTTTAATCATTGTCAAACCTATGCCATGTTCGCCAATAGGTTTCCCCGGGCAGTTTCAATTATGCGGTTATTGAAATCGATTCGTTTTTGTATATCATGAAGTGCCTGATCGTGTGAATCGTTGTGTTCCGTACGTTTCTTAATTAACTCTCCATTCAAAACAATATATGCATCTAGCTTTTGTTCTTGAGAAACATAACATTTCCAGCTGGTTTCAACGCGTGTAATATCCGGATTATCTTCAGTGAGCCCAATTAATGGGTATACAAACATTTTAAACTGCATTAACGCTTCTTCTATGTCTTTTGCGTCTGCTACACCTAAGTAGCCGTTATCTATACTCCCGTAGTGTCGATGTTGAGAAACCCACAATGACGTAATGTCAAACGACTTTCGAAAACATGTTCGGCTTCCATACATGTACCCATGATCACGATCAGGGTTTCGAAGCTCCATACGATGGAAATGTTGAATCGCACTAATAATTCTATTGTACTTATAAGTAAAAGACTGCCGACGGCCTTGAGGCCAATAGTTCCTATATGAGGATTGGCCACCCTCGCTAGAAAAGAAGATATCAGCGATCGCGCTTTCTAAACCAGAGTCTCCACAAGAATATTCGCCCAGCCATTCCCGGGTGGCCTCGTTCTTGTCCGCCAACTTGAGCCACATGGTTCTAGGAGAGTTGTTGTTGCCAAACTGGGCTACGAAATTTGTCAAATCCCACCAGTCCTCTTCTGATTTTACGTAATCTTCATACTTAAATTTTTTCTTGCTCATCAACTTTATAAATTTTGTTATCTCGGCAATACTTAATTCCCTGTATTTTTTGCGTTCTGTTTCTTCTTTCATGGTGATGTCTCCGGTGATTGGATTCTTGCATTGTTATAATCCCAGCCCATCATATCACACACTTTTTGAAAGTCTGCGGTTGTCCATGTAGGGTAATACTCCTTCCGGATTGCACCTTCTAATGCGGCTGAGCCGTCTCCGCCTTTTGCCATATGCATGAATTGTACTTCTACCGATTGGCGCATTCCAGCTCTCAAAATCTTGAAATGCTCTACTGTATCGTTGATTTCTTGTTGTGTTGCTGACATTTGTTATCTCCTTTTGTATAATTGATCATTGGTAATTGTTGTAATTGTACCGTCAAGCATTACATCATAAACTATATGCCGGCCTTTTACATACGGTCCTTCAAGTACAAGACAAAATCTTTTTGGTTCATTCCAGGCGCAATCAACCGAAGTGAAGGCCTTGTCTCCACTCTGAAACCTAGGTGTTTTCATCTTTCTAAATCCACCTGCGAATTTCTTCTTTGCGAACTCGTAGTCCTGATATGTAATTCTGGCACCTTGAATCTTGTAATCTTGCAGCTTATCGAGTACACGTTTTGCTGATGGATTATTTCCATACCACATCGCGTCATAAGTTACGGCAATGGTGCAAATAATATCGATGTCTGCTTCCTCTTCTGCCGATGGGATCCAAGGAGGTCGGCCGGCCTGCTCAACTAGATCATCTGCAAGTTTTGATTGTTTTTCACTCAGCTTCCATCTTTTATATAGAGTGGTAATAAAACTTCTCAATATCTGTTGTTCTCTTTCGTTGTGAAATGGAACTGCATTTTCCAGCTCGACGATTCTAGGCGTCTTCAATGGTAGTTCTTTTTTTCCGATATCGACTAGTTCATCAATTTTGGCACGCATCTTTTTAGACAACGCTTGACCAAGCCATATTCTTTCCATCATTGCGTTCATAAATTTTATATCCCAGGAAAAGAATTCTCTTTCAACCGTAGAATATGATTCTATCAGAGACTTCATTTCGTCGAATCTTTTCTGAGCTGATTTTCTTTTAGCCATATTATCTCCGGTTTTGATTATTGTCTTCTTTGATAAAGATTCCCTCATGATAGTTACCGAGCTTGATGCCGGTATCAAGAATAACGTCATAATACCAGCCACCGCCGTAGGTGCTTTGCCGGACGTTGACCACAATGCCACCGTCGCCATGCTTAACGTCTGGATTTTGGGTGATTTCGACAGCGACGCGATCGCCAGGATTGAATCTAGGTTGTTCTGTCATATTGCCTCCAGGTTTTGGCTTACTTGTTGTAGAGATGTGGTTTGACTTTGCGATGGTGTGCTGCGATTGCATTTGCAAGAGCCCTTGCATCTTCTTTAGCAGCGAGTCTGTTCCGGTGTTTCCATTCCAAGACGGTGTGAGGACCCGGGCCAACATAGATATCTACGATACTATCTCGAATCTCTTTTGCTAAGGCTATGACATCACCTTGATAGATAGGTCTATGAAAATTCATGTGTCTCTCAAGCTCAGCTTTGAGCTCAGGAATGGTGCAAGCTGCTGTCTTTGCGCGATTCATATTAGGCATGATGTCTCCCTTGTTACTTGTTGTAGAGATGAGGTTGAAGTCTTTTGTGTGTGCGTCCAACCAAAGCGGCTAACGCAGCTGCGTCTTCCTTTGCAGTGAGTCGGCTGATAGCGTCTCCTTTCAAGTAGACTCCTTTTGTTGGTCCGACATACACAGGCTCAAGAACACGTTGGATTTGTTTGGCAAGATCTCTGATGTCAAAACGACTGAGAGGCCATCGTTTTTCATTTATTAATTTAGTGATTTTTGCATCGACTTCTGGGTTTGCGAAAGCGATTGTTTTCGCGCGGGCTGGGACTTTCTTCGGCATATTTACTCCATAATGTACCTGCAAGGTTTCTCCTTACATATATAATTTATCTAGTTTGCGCCACGCCTACACATTTTTTGCTTAACAATTTTTCTATTAATTGAATGTACACGTTTAATTAATTTCTGCCTTACGCGATACAATCCATCAGCAGTGAGTATCCAACTGTTTCTATTCCGCTTCACCCAAAATTTTCCAGCATAACCGCGGTGGGATTGTCCTTTCGAAATGTGGAAATACGATACGTATGTTGTTCTTTCCGAAAAACCTTTCTGATCGATGTCTGACCATTTTCTATTACGATATATCCAAAGCGCTCGGCGAACATCGGTTGCAGACGAACCGGGATACTCAAACAAATAGGTTGCAATAAAATCTAGATTGTTGTTTTTTATCGGTTTTTTAACTTTTTTGGCCGGCATTACGCAACCTCAGGACACGTGTTTTCCTTGCCGTATAGAGCTAGATAACCTTGCACAGCGCGCTCTTTACCTTTAGCTTCGATTACACAATCGATGTCATGGCCGTACGTATTGATATAGCCTTCGACCATGATGCTGTGCGCACGGAAGACAGCTTTGGGCTTGTCCTTTTGCGCAGTCTCAGAATAATGGGTAACTGGTTTCACGTCGCCCCACGTAGAAACTGCAAGATCAAGAGCCTGCTCGGCTGTGTCGTCACCAGGATGGCATAAGTGATGATGATAGTCAAACACGACTGGGATGCCTGTGTGTGGAAAAACTTTTTCAACAAGATCACGCGTTGTATACAGATTGGGTCGATCATCGTTTTCTAGCGTCAGACGTGTAGTAACCGCTGGTGATAGCTTTTTGTAGTTCTCAATAAACCGAGCAATTGCTGCGTCTTTGTCGCCATATGCACCACCAAGATGAATGTTGATTTTTGCATATCGGGAACGTGGTAATCCCATCGTATCCATAATTTTGCCATGGATTTCAAGCTCATGGAGTGATTTCTTTAGTGTTGCTGGATTTTTACCTGCTAGAACGGTAAATGCCCCGGGATGGAATGACAAACGTTGTCCAGTTTCGCGAGCGTACGCGCCGGCTTTGGCGAGTAAGTCTTTACATGTTTCCCAGTTTGGAAGGTCTTCTAGGTTGTATTCTGAACACCATGGAGCCATATCTGATGACATACGGTACAAAGTGAAACCATTGCGGTAATTCCACTTGAGAATCGCAATGAGATTGCAAATGTTTTGTTCGAACAACATACCGACATGAGGCAAACCTTTTTCCAGAAACGTTGCTTTGCGACACGTTCGAGCTGGTGTATTTTTTTCTGTTTCTGACAAATACATGTTGATACATGCGTAACCAAGATTAATTGAACCGGACATAGTTGACTCCTTTGTAAATAATTATGAAGATTCCGTATATAGAATATAATTAGACTATATAATACACACACATTATTATAGATGATTTTTTGGAATTTTACACATGAATTATAGAAATGAAATGAAGCTGCGAAGAGCAATCAGAACAGTAATTCTTGAAGCCTGTTGGAAGAGCCACAAGCAAGTTGGAATGAAGAAAAAAGGAAACCGACTTGTGCCAAACTGCGTTCCAAAAAACGAGACAGATCTTCGGGAAGCTGATGTCGACGAAGCAAAAAAGAAGAAACTTGATAAAGACAAAATGAAATGTAATAAACCGCGTAGGGCTGCTGCCGGAAGTAAGAAAAAGAAAACCGTAAAAGCATGTCAAGATGGGAAAGAAAAAATCATCCATTACGGACATCGAGGTATGCAGCATTTTAGTCAGCACAAAGATCCCAAAAGACGAAAAAGCTTCAGAGCCAGACACAAGTGTGATTTACAATCAACTAAGAATAATAAACTTTCAGCTAGACACTGGGCTTGCAAGGATTTATGGTAATATGAAAATCACAAAAAGACAACTTAGGCAGATCATTAGAGAATCAATTGAGCAACAGCTGTACGTCATACCAGATCATCAACTTAAGAAATTGTATCAATACTACACCGGCAGAAAAAGTGATCATCTGCAAGCCATTAGTCTGGCAGATGCTTATAAAATCGATCATGCAGGTTTAATAGGCCAGATAATGGATTGGCTTAACAAGGGTGGACATTTAAATGCAGATTCGGATGGTTATGAGTTTGCGTACATAATGGGGTACAACTTCATGAAGTTTTATGGTGATGACCATCCCGTAGATGAATATGCTTTTGCGCCCTATGAAAGAGAATTCGAAGAAGGCGCATACGAATATCTTGTTGACGAATACCGTAAAACAGACCCTGGTCCACAAGGATTCGATGAGGATATGCCTCGGGGTGAGCGAATAATCGAAGAAGGCATAATAGGTGAGGCTCGACAAAAACACTACCAGCCAGATCTGATGTCGGCATATCACAATAATGGTCGACCAACAGAGCTTTCAATTGCTCTCGACATTGCATGGCAGGATATTCTTGATTACGATGACATGTTTGGATCTCCTAGATTTAAAACGATGGATCGATACAACAGAAGCCAAGCCTACAAAGTTGGATACTATACGTTCTTCCGAAGAGTTGCCGAGACCAATCGAGTTCCTGGCATGGGTTTTGCTGGACAAAATCCCAGTAGAGAAGGCGTAATGAGAGATATTGAAAAGTATTCTATGATGGATCATCTAATTAAAAATTCTCAAGACGAGAGAGATGCGGTGAAAGGATTCACTAAAGCCTTCAATGTTGTTGATCAGATGAGAATAGGATTTTACAGAGGTGGTCCTCGGCCAGAGACGTGGAGTTCATGATGAAATTAACAAGAACCCAAATTAGAAGAATTATTTTAGAGACGTTTAATTCTAGCTACGGCCGAAGAGGCAACCGACCAATGGGCGGGTTTGGCAAATTTCAAGAATGGGCTGATATCCAAAGTAAATATCCAGATTTCTACGAAAAGGCAAGGGTTGCCTTTAGTGGATACAATGGTGAATTTGAAGGATTAAATCTCCAAGATTTCATACGAAGCATAGATCCACAATACCTAGCTTCCGCTCCACTTATGTCTCCGACTTTCAGAATGTTCAACCCGGAAGAAAAAGAACGCGTTCAATTAGAGGCCGTTCTTTTGTCTATCGTGAGACCAAATGCAGCACAAAAGATTCCAAACATAGAAGCCTTAAGATCAATGCACGGCGTGCGATAGGATCTCAGGAGTTAATAATGCCATATAAAACAGTTAAACAGAATTGTACTAGATCGGATGGTAAAAAAGGAAAATACGTCCTCAAGTATAAACCTAAAAGTCCGACAAAGAAAAAGAAAGACAGTCAAGGCTATGTAAAAGCCGGTTGCCACACGTCAAAAAAAGGCGCATCCGGACAGCGCGCTGCTATTGAAGGCGGGCCACGAGAAGTTGACGAAACACTAGACGAATTGCTTGAAGAAATCGACGAACTTACAGAGGCTGCAAAGGATTCGTCAGGACACTTAAAACAATATGGTGCCCCCGAAGGATCAAAAAGGGACAAACAACTAGATAAAACCCAAGAAGATTTAAAAAAAGCCAAAAAACTTCGGAAACAAGGCAAAACCGGAAAGGCCAAAGAACTGGAACAGAGAGCATACAACAGGAGAGAAAAAATGGAAAAGAAGGAACGAAAGAACGAGGCTTATGCACGTGCATTAGTTCGCAAAATTTTGTTGGAAAAACTTTCAGCCAAAACAAAAAAATCACTCGATAAAAAAGCAGACAAACGTGGTTTAACCCGTAGCTCCGTATATAGAGAGTTCGAAAAAGGACTTGCAGCTTGGGCGAGCAGCGGTTCGCGAAAAGGGATGTCACAACACCAATGGGCACATGCAAGAGTTAATTCTGCTACTCCATCAAAATCATGGGCTGTAGTTAAGAAAAAGAAAGGTGGCAAGAAGAAGAAGTCATCAAAGAAAAAATAATTACATTTTGCTCATTAGCCATATAATTATACAAGTATAAATGAGGAGTATAAACAATGTACTACACGCAAAGTAGACGAGATCTTATTATTGAATCTCAAATAAGATCATACGTAAGACATTCAATCTTGCTGGAATACAGAGAAACTCAAAGAATCCGGTCACTCAACGAAGGAATATTTGATTTCTTTACAGATTTGGCTGATGGAGCTTTTGGTGGAGTTAAAAAGGCAGTTGGTAAAGCAGTCGTTGACATGCTTAAAATTGAACCTAAAGGAATCGGTGCCACTGCAATCACAAAGTTCTTTGAGAAATCGGGTATCAAAGATATTGCCAATATCGTAATGGGTAAAGGTGGCTGCAAAGAAACCCTACAGAAGTTTTCTTCAACTCTAATAGGTTTGATCGTGCAGGACATTCCAAAAACGTTGGGATTAGATAAAGATGGAGAGTTTTCGCAAAAGCTGCAAACTATTTTTGGGGAGCCGGCGGAGGAAATGGCTGAAAAAGTTGCTGATTCTCTTTGCAATCTATCCTGGAGCGAAGTTTTAAGTGTTGTACCAGGCATCGATATGATTCTCAAGTATCTTCCAGGTGGAGACAAAGAGGGTGAACAAGTACCTGAAAGCGTTGTTGACTCAGCTGCAGAAGTCGAAGGTTAAGATTCTGGATAGTAGATATATTCAATAACATTACCACAATCGTCAGATTGATAAACAAACAAAGACCCGTCACGGTGGGTCTTTATTTTTTTGTTTTTGGGAAAATCATCGATCGATTTAATTTTTATTGCAATGTGTGGCGGGTGTTGCGATGGAATCGTTAATGCCAATTTTACGTTTCCCATATCTATCATTGCCCAAGTTTCGTCCGAGTATAATATTTCACCGCCGAATCTATCACAATACCATTTTACAGAATCTTCGATAGACTCAACTTGGATTGCAATGTGGTCAATCATTAAGTTTATCCTCAAGATCTTCTAAAAGAGTTGTGTGATGTACTACTCTAATTTTAAGTTCTTTCATTAAGTCTTGAGTTGATATTCCAGGCAACAAGTCAACATTGTATATGTGTCGCGCGACTAGTGTTCCGGCTATATCGTCGGTACCCAGTTCCATTAATTCAATGAGTTCGCTCAAATCGCTTTCCGTATCATTGAGCTGCTCTTGCTTTATTGCGTTTTGAAGCTTTCTTTTCTTGATATGTTCAGTTATATCAATTACTTGAGCCTCATGCTTGCCGTTTTTTTTCATGTTCTCTCCTCAACATCAAGAATGTCTAGATAGGCTACTATCTTAGCTTTCGTCCATTTTCGCTGACTTAAATCTTCAATCACGTCCAATAAAAATTCTTTTTCATAGTGGCCGCTTTCTAGAAGTCTATTTATGATTGACTCCATTGCAGATCCTAATCTCTTTGGCGAGTACTCGTCGTATCTACGTTTCAGATAATTTATCATTCGTATTTTTTCTATCATCTGGAATACCTAAAAAATTTTGTAGTTCTTCTTCTTTAATCTGCAATGCCATTTCATAAACCTTTTTCTCATAATCAAATAAGTCATCACGTTCTAAAAGCTGTTCTAGATTCTGGATCTCTTTAATAAAAGAATCTAGTAACATTGTTTTTGCAAACTCGAGTCTTGCCTTTGTAATACTTATGACGGCTTTATCAAGCGGACCTAAGTGTTTTCGCCCAGCGTATATCTTTAAATCATCTTGCATTTCTTCTCTTCCTTTTTGCTTCGATGTATTTTTTTCGTTTGTTGCGACTCAGCTCCCACACTAAAGCAGTCCTCTTTCGTTTGTCCATTTTGTTAAGATAAACTATCCCTTCTAAATGATCTATTTCGTGCTGCAAGACTCCAGAAAAGGGCCAGTCAGCATTTATCTTTTTTGTGTCACCCTTCTCGTCCATAAATACAACCGAGCATCTCTTTTTTCGCTTTACTTTTCCACTAACATCGGGAACGCTAAGGCATGCCTCTCTCCACTCAATCTCATCGCCATCTAGTTCCAGAATCGGATTAATTAAAACCATATAATCTGGATTGTACGACGCCGGACTTAAGTTTTCTTCAGTTAACCCTGACGTCTTGATTATCACAATTTTCTTGTTTACCCCTATTTGAGGAGCAGCTAGCCCAGCACCGTAGTTTACCCGACATGTGTCGACAAGATCAACAATGGTTTTTTCAAGTTCGTCATCAAACGCCGTAACAGCAACCGATGGGGTTTGCAATGTTTTGTTGGGCCATTTAAGTATTTTCTTTAGCATGTTACTTCTTTGTTCTAGGTTTTGAGGTTTTCTTAGTTGATTTACCAGTCGTACGTTTAGTTGTTTTACGCCGCGGCTTAGGCGCTATTGGAGGAAAGGCGACTGCATATGCTGACTGAAACAAACCTTTTTCTGGAGGATTAACTCCTTTGGCAGCCAAGAGGCTAACAAGAGCATCATATGTTTCTACGTCGTTTAAAACAATAAATTTGGCTAAGTCAATATTTCTTCTTTTTGAATAAAATTCCCAATCAATCATTATCAATCTCCGAATAAAATTTTACTTCATCAGCTTTTGCTTCGAGTATGTTTATAATTATATCAGAAATTATTTCGCCGTATATGTTTGCCATGTAAGATCTTATGAGTTCCCTAAAATCTTCCCATTTCATATCCCGATCAGGCTTCAATTGATCTAAAAATTCTGACACGACTTCGATAACAGAAGCAGCCTGCGACTCATCCCAATCACAGGCTTCAACCAAGGCTGTATGAGCAGCCATGTTTGCGAACTCCAGCTTAAGCATTTTATAATACAAGTTTCTTTTCCTTCATGAGTGTAGCTACAGCTCCTTGAAACCCTGGATCTGCTGCTAACTTATCAGGGCTTCTTTCACTGTGGCCAGCTAGGGGTTTCGCGATCTTTTTCATTGCGCGAATAAAATAATTTCTTGCTGTTGCGTGATTCATTTTTATACCATCACTTGTCATTTTTTCTGCAATTTCTCTGTAGCCCAACCCATCTGTTCCTGTGACGGTGGCGTAACCATTTTCCGATTTAAATCCTTTTGGCATAGACATATATATTTCTCCTGTTTAATTATTGATTGGTTGAAGGAAATTTTTCAGTATCTGTATCGGATTCCTTAATGCCGAAACGTAGTCTTAGAACCATTTCCTCTTGTTTAGTTAGTGAGCTAAACCCTGTTTTGATTAGATTAATAATTGTATCGCGATCGATCATCTCTTCGTGCATAGTCGAATCTTCATCAGGGATCACTTCAGCATAAGTTCTACCCTCAAATCCTTTCATGGGCTGGTCGATGTTTACAGGCCATTGCATTCCAGCCCTAATCGATGACACGACGTCTTTCGACATACCCATGATTTCTGCAATTTCTTTGTCGTCTGGATAAACGCCAAAATCGTCGAAGTATTCTTTTCTCAGCTTTTCGATCTTATATATCGTATGACGAGATCCAGCTGGAAATTTAATGTGAGTTCCTTGAGAGGAGATATATCTTCTAATCGATTGTTTAATCCACCACACTGCATATGTGCTGAACTTGAATCCCTTTCTCCAGTCGAATCTGTCGACAGCCTTGATCAAACCAACATTTGCTTCTTGTGATATATCCTCCATTGGCAGACCAGATTTTCTATACTGGTTAGCAATTGAAAGCGCTAATCTGAGATTGCAGCAGATCATTTTGTCTCGCGCACGACGATCTCCCTTTTCGATTAATTTTGCTAACTCTTTCTCTTCGTCAGCTGTCAATAGTTTGTGCGATATTTGTCTCATTCGACCCCCAAAATAAAGTTAAGTATTAATTGCATTTTGTGCAATCATCTATAATTTAATCACCTGTGCACAAAAGTACACAGGTTTTTTAATAAAAAAAATATTAAATTCCAAATTCTAGAATTTAGAATCTATATCATGCATTGCACAGGCTACGCTGAGCAAATTATCTGCCGCTGAAACACTGTGTCTTAAAGCTGACACCAGGACTAAAGTTGGATCAATGACTCCCATTTCCTTCAAATCTCCAAAAGTGTTTGTTCTAGCGTTATACCCATAATCAAAGTTATCTGATGCCAACACCTTTTCAATAATTACTTCGGGTACCATTCCAGCATTATTTACGATTTGAGTAAGTGGTTTTCTACAGGCCAATTGTATTATTCTAAAACCTGCATGCAGACGTTCATCGTCTGGAACTTTTATTTTTTCTGAAACTCTCAGCAATGCCGTTCCTCCACCCGGTAGAATCCCTTTATTTGCAGCGGCTCTCGTTGCGTGTAAAGCGTCTTCGACTCGATCCTTTCTTTCTCTTAGCTCTGCTTCCGTTGCGCCACCAACTCTTATAATTGCAATTCCGTCTGCCAATCGTGACAACCTTCGTTGCAGGGCGTCGTTCAGAGATTTTTCCAGTCCGGGTGTGGCAAGTTCTTCACGGATAGAATCCTTCTGTTTGACTATTTCAACCTCGTCTCCTCCTGGCTCAAGAATAACTGTCTCTGTTTTTTTGACAGTAATCTTTTTTGCGGTACCGAGAGTGTCAAAATTTACGGTTGCAAGATCATCAGATGATCGATATACTTTTGTTCCCAAAAGGACTGCCAAATCCTCCATTGCACCTAGTCTATTTTGACCGAACTCTGGCGGTCTGATTACGCAAACCTTGATAGTTCCATTGGAGGCGTTTACTACAAGTCCGTTTAAAGCCTCGCCTTCCACTTCATCCGCAATAATCAATATTGGTTTCTGACGTTCATGCGCAGCTTCTAACAACGGCAACAGTTCACGCATCGAGCTAATTTTTCTGTTGGCAAGTAGTACCTTTGGTTTATTAAGAACGCAATGACTTTTCGCTGCATTGTTAATAAAATATGGGCTTACGAATCCTCGGTCGATTCTGGTACCTGACACTTTTTCAAGACTGGTTTTAAAGCCCTTCGCTTCTTCAACTGCAATGATGCCTTCTCTTCCGACTGCGGACATTGCGTTTGCTAAATACTGACCGATTTCTTCCTCACCGTTTGCTGATATGGTACCAACCTGCTTTATTTGTTCGTCAGTCTGAATTGGTATCGAGTTTTGGTTTATCAGCTTGATAGCTTCCTCGCCGGCTTGGCGCAGGCCTTCCCTAATATCGACGGAACTGTTTCCAGCGGCCATGGCTCTCAAGCCCAGCGAGAAAATTTCACGAGCCAACACGGTCGATGTAGTTGTACCATCTCCGGCTATATCAGCTGCCCCTTGAGCTGCCTCTTTCACTAGCTGCACTCCCAAATTTTCCATTTCATCTGGTAAATTAATTGCACGTGCAACAGTCACACCGTCCTTTGTTAGAATAGGTACCGAGTTCTCTCTTTGTATTACTACATTAAGACCACCCGGACCCATTGTAACACTGACAGCATCAGCCAACTTGTTCACTCCGTCTAAAAGTATAGATCGGGCTTCGTCATGAAATATTAACTTTTTCTTCGCTGCTTCAGGCATTGTTTACCCTTTGAGGATTCTTTTGTTATCGTTTCCTTCGGAAATTAAATCAGAAGAGTTTCCAATAATCCGTCTTTCCTCAGTTACGACATTTTTAGCTACTAAAATATCGCCTTCCAAAATTGCTATTTCCTGGTCAGTGATGACACCTTTGCCGCGCAATTCTGCGAGCTGGTTATCGTTTAATACGTTGTTACTCATGGTATGTCTCCTTTAAAATTAATTTTAACTTTTTGTCCATCAGGCAAAGTAACCATCTCTTCGCCGATTGTGTTGTCTTTCAACTCTGCATTGTTTTCTTCTGTATCTTCTTTAGCTGTATTTTCGATCGTTTCTAAGTCTGCTGACCATATCGATATCTGTTTTGTACCTATATCTAACATTTTATCAATGGCGTTCTCGGCTCGGCTTAACAACTGTGATTTAACAGATTCAATAGACCGGTATACGTCATCATCATCTCTTAGCAATCTCGGTCGATTTTTGCCTGGAGTTTCGATAACGTATTGAGTTGAGCTGCCATCAAGAGTTTTTTTAGTAACTTCTTCAATAATGCGATAAGGCAAAACTCCAGGTTTGTCTTGTGAGATTATCCAAAGTATATCACCAACATTATACATTTAGTTCACTCCTTCTTATTTAAGTTTTCTTGCAGCTGCTTTGTTGATACGAGTACCTCTGTGCCGTTCTTCTGCTTGTACACGGTGACGTCCAAGCGAGCCAAAGCCTCTTTTAACTTTCGTTGTTCGGGCCAACCGGAGTTAACTTCGAATAGAACAATTAATTTATCGACTAATGTTTGATGTAATTTCATTTTAGATCTCCACAATGAAATGAGTATGAACTATTTGTAGTCCTCTTTATTATAATTCTTTCGTTGAGTTTGTTTATTCTTTTAGAAAAGGTTTCTTTGTTGTGCTTATAACTTGCCATCAATTTTTTTCTTTCATAGTTTTGCGTTGGTTGTAAACACTCAATCCTGGTTTCTATAGATTGCAATTTTTCTCGACCTTCAGAAATCATGTCTTGCAACTCTTTCTCTAGATTGTTGATTGCCACTTCTTTCAAATCGGTATAGCTTCCATGCAATACGGTTGCTTTCTTCATACCCTTGTGTTTGAACATCTGTACCTTTCCGCGAGCACCAGGAGACAATCCTCTAAAGTCTGACAATTCTAAGTCTTTAAAATAGATAAAACAAAACTTGTCAAATGATGCGTCAGCTATGATGTATACATAGTCCAGCTTTCCTTTTTTCTCTAGGGTTTCATAATCTGTCTGGAACGCTATTGATCCGGAACTAGCATGTGGCGAGGTTAATTTGCATTCAAGCTCTCTCTGAGATCCATCTTTATTTGTGATGCAAATGTCAGCCTTACCTGTCCGACCGTCGGCTTCTACTTGATGAAAAACTTTTAATAATTCATCAGCCAAGAAAACTTCCATTGGTTCTGACATTAAAATGTTTCGGCGACCACGGTTTGACTCGATGTCTAGGCCATTGTCAGCATAATATTTTTTGAGCCCCAAATAGAAGTCACGCAATTTTTTGCAAGTTTGTTCTGCCTGTGCTTTTGTGATATAGCATTCCATATTCTCTCCTGAGTTATTGGACGTCTATATTATAATCTTGCAGAGGCAGTTTTACACTTTTTTTATAAACTTTCTTTTGTTTCTTGTATTTGAGTTTTGATTGTTTCAACAAACTTGCCAACGTTGTTTTGCTTACCCTTTTCTCTCGCTTCGTTAAGAGGTAACAATCCTAAGCATATGCGGACTTTGTCATAGTCCTCTTCACTTAGACCCTCTTGTAAATATTTCATACACGCGTATTGATTAAGTTCCATTTCGACTATTGGCTCGGGCTCACCGTCATCACCGATTGTCATTTCACCAGATTCCTTGCTGGCAAACATGAATAAAATATCAGGTGTTTCGTGGGTTGAAGGAACTTGAATAAATGGCAGTCCACCTGTCAATCCGTCTTCGTCGTATTCCTCGTAACAAATTTCAGGTACCCATTTTCTTTTTGATTTGGTTGGCATGAAGAACTCCTTGTTTACTGTTCTAATGTTTCAAGTGATTTTATCGCGTCTTCAAGTATTTGTATATTATTTTCAATAAGATTAGCGTAAGTCTTCCCAACTTCAGTACTCTTCATTGCCTTTAGCCCTTTCTCTGTTACTCCCTCCATAAGCAGCTCTATGGTATTCTCATATATAGACTCCAAGGAATCTAACGTGGCAGCTGCAAAATTGTTTCTTGCCGATTCAAAAACCATGGATCTCAATATATTATCATCCACTTCTTCTACCTTTAGTTGGTTTTTAATGTCCTGCAAAATATTTTCATCGTTTTTGATTTGTTCAATCGAACCATCGATTTGACTAGCAAAGTCCCCAGGTTTCATATCAGATAATTTTGGATTAATTTTTGCAATGTTAGTCATGATCTGTATAAACTCTTCTGGGCTTGGTGCTGATAACAGATCAGATAAGAGTTTTAGAGTTTGAGCTGATGGTGTCACCACTTCTGCAATAAGTGTTTGTTTACTCTCGAGAATCTTTTCTGCGATGGCTTGCATTTCCGCAAAAACGCCTTCAGACTCGTAAGCTTTAGAAATAGTCACTGCTAACTTTTTTGCGTCTTTCTTCGAAAAGTTTTCATTCAATAACGGTTTACCAGCCTTATTGTCTTCCGCTAGAAATAAAGACATGATTTGGCTTACCTTGTCTTTTTTGTTTTTTGGCACAACCACAAAAGTATCTGATGTTGTTGTTACACCCTTGGAATCAGTCGTGGTTGTTCGAGTAAGTCTTCTCTCTTCATCTGGCTGTTCATCAATCCAAGTGGATATAAAGTCTGGCGTTAGTCCCCATCGATCAATTCCAGTGTATGCAAGCAATGCCCGGGTATCCTGTCTATAGGTCTGATCCATCAATGGCTCAAACAAGGCAGTTGTCATTGCCAGTGCAGGATGCATAAAAATTAAATGGTCACCAAAGGAACTATTAATAACAGAATTGTTTTTGGCAAATTCTGTTTCAGCCTGTCTGTATCGGCCCTTAATTTGTTCAATGTCATCGTTGTATGATGCCCATGCTTTATCTAGCTCTTCCTGCGTTTCAGCTTTCCAGATATCCGCAATTGCAGTCCAGCCACGGATCATCTGCAAAAATCTCCCTTTAAGAACAGTCCACAGGTTTCCAGCGCCTAAGGCGTTTGCTATAGCGCTGAATATAGCCTCATTAATAATTTTTACCATAAAATAAAATCTCCAAGTCTCTGAGTATAATTATACCCGTAAACACGAATATATACAGTAAATTAAAAAAGAGGAGCATGCTCCTCTTTTATTCTTACCGCGGTAAAGCTAATTACTTGAGTTTTGTTGGACGTCCGAGTGCTTGACCAATAGCCGTTAACATCGTTAGGAAAGTTGGTACATCCTGTCCTTCGGGTCGGTGAATGATGTGCAAGTTTGTATGCTCTGCCTCACCTTTCGTTCTTAAATACTGTCCGGACCAGCGATGGTGACCATCAAGTATGTGGCCTTCTTGATCTGCGTATGCGCCATCAAAGTCTAATCCAGAATTGCAAAAAGCGAAAAGCAATGATTTTGCAGCTTTAACGTTTGTTTGCGTAGGTTTAAGATTAGCATTTTTTGCGTTTTGAGCTCTTTCTACCTTCGTCTGGTCTCCAGTACCTTCGCCTTTTTCCAAAAACTGCTTCGCAGAGCCAGAAGCTGTTGAGTGATCGTAATTTGCTGATTTGGAATCTTTACGATTTTTTGCGCCGGGCATAACTTCACCAGCTCCCGAAAACGGAAACCGCGGATCATTATTAATTTCAGTGAGAAGCGGCAAGCCGGCAAGCTTTGCCCATCTAGATACACTTTCATTTTTTACTTCTTTTTCATCTGCATCAGTAAGAGTGCTGGACTTTCTTCTCATTTGATTGCCGGATGGCCCTTCACCTGTTTCCAGTCTCTTTTTGTAGTCTGCAAAACCTTCTATACCGTCTTTGTAGTCAGCTTCAAAGTCGACTGCCATGTCGCCACCATCGGTTGCATCTAACGCATCGGCAATTGCGTCGAAATCATTTTTTTCGAACGCTGGCATTTCCGGCTTTGCAAATCCCGTAGCATTATTTACCATTCCGCTAAGATCTTTGATCCGCGTTTCAAGCTCATCTTGCGAACCGAAAATCTGTTCAGCAGCGGTCTTCATAGAGTCAACATCAGTAACGCCATTACCTTTAAGTGCGCCAGTCGCCCAATCTTTCTCTTTGCCTTTTGTAACATCTTTCATTGCTTGCAAAACCGTTTCAGCACCGGACCCACCGAAGATTGCGGCCGCAAGTGATTTTGCATCTACTTTATTAATGTCGGTAGCTGTCGTCAGACTTTCAACCGATGTCCCGCCGCCTTCACCTTCGCCTTCAGATGCAGCTACTTCAGTAGGAACATCTTGCTCCTCTTCTAAAAGCAATTTTGCTTTTCTTAGACCCTCGGCCAATTTTCTTTTATGTAACTTTTCCTTCGATGATTCTGAAAGTCTCTTTCTATTTCTAGAAGACTTTCTGACATCTTCTTCAATAGTCTCCATCACGAGTTTTCGCAGATAATTTAAATCTCTCATTTTTTGTTTCCTATTTAGTTTTAGTTAATAATGTCCTAGCGGATCTACATTATAATTATATGTTATCTTTTGTTTATCCCATGTAATTTTTCTAGGCGGCGTCTTCTTTTGCGCAAATCTGAAAGAACGCCATTGTAATAAGCTCGATTTGCTGTACCTCTGTTGTTTAAATCACGCTCGTAGGTCATATCTTCGATACGCATGCAAACATCGTTATAACATTCCATACTGTCTTTATCAACCAATTTGCCGCTCAAACATCGGTGTGACTTCGTCTCGAGTATGATTCTTCGTATTGTTTCTCGTAGTGTTTTCATAGTGGCTCCGGCATTGATCCTTTTGCTGGTCTCCACACCATGTCAGCGTTTGAATTAATAAAGTCGTTAATTTCATACATCACGTCCTCATCTGCTGCATCGAGTGGATCGAGGAACTGTAAATAATGTTCAAGTGGAAACAGACCAAACCTGGCGTCAAATGCTCTCATGTCATCGCGTGACATTTTAGAGGATCCGTAGGGTACAACTTCTCCCGCGACACCCATGCCCAAAGAATCAGCGAACTCCATAATCTTGTTCATCACGTGTGTTCCCATACCTTTACCCTGGCATTCCATCGGTGGCGTCGATCTCAAGCCATGTATATATACAACCTGCACACCTTCATTATTAACAAAGTCGTATATCTCGGTTTCTTCAATCTGAAACAAAGTTTGGCAGTTGTCTAAAATATAGCGGCCATAGTAAACATTTCTATTGCTACTCAGCAATTCTTTTGATGGCACTTCTCTTCGAGTCATTTGTTCAAAACCATCTTGCTGGTTAAAGAACGACCACGCTTTGTTGGTCATGCTTTCTAATAATATTTTTCGGATTACTCTTCTTAACTTGGACATATCGTTACCGGTAAACTCTGAGTTTGCGTAGTATATCGGTCTTGTCTTGAGCCTCACCGATCATGATAGGTGTATCATCAGATTTTTTGCTAGATGATTTACTGTCTGAATCTGATTTTTTCTTCTCAATTTCTCTGTCCATTTGCACAGAATAAGGGTCTGATGACGGTTTCTTGACTTTTTCAAGATCTTCAGATTCTGGCGCCAACATGATTTTTGATATACCGGTCAAGAAGGCGTACAGAGCCAGGCGTTCATTTCCATTCAGTCTTTTAAAATAAATCTTAAAGTCTTTTAGTACATCCTTATCTTTTAATGATCTACCTGAACGGATGCTACCTATTAAATCAATAATAGCTGGTAAATCAACATCGGGTGTTTCTTCTGATGAGCTTTTTTTATTTATAAGACCTGCTGTATCTTCATCTTCATCAACTGCAGTTCCAGTTTTGTCTTCGTCTTTATCGATGCCTTGTTTTGACTTTTTGGCTGCCTTGAAACTTTTCATCGCATGCGCAGCTTGTTTTTGCTTAAGTTTTTCATTATCACTTCCCTTAGAGGAAACGATGTCGCCAACAGATTCTTTTACAGCCTCTTTTAAAAGATCCTGAAGATTAATTCCTAGTATATTTTTCATTTTTCGCCTCAACTGTCATTGCATACTGGTTGTGTTTTCTGTCAACCGTTACTGATGATACTGTAAAGTCTTCCGCCGTTACGATCATTTGTTTGCTATCATTATTAATTATGATTTTTGTGGGTTTAATTCCAAAATAATAAACAGCACCGGTTCCGATTGAAAAGAACATAACAAAATCAGTGTTATTATTTTCATTTTTAAGTATTTTGTTAAATTTACCAATCAACGATTTATTTTCATCGAATACAACAATGCACCTGTCATCATAACTGATGACCGGCGTATCTTGGCTGAGATAACTGTCGTATATGTTGCTCACATTACAGCTCTCTGTATATGTGATCAACCTCTCTGCAATACTCTTTATCCATATCCGTAATTTCATCGAGAGTGTGGGTCCAAACCTCGAAAATTACTTCTGGGTACCCGACAGTTATTTTGGCATTGTGCTTTACACTATTTTCATACTGAAAAACTGCAATCATGAAATTTAGAAAATTTTCATGGGATTTAAACTTAAATTTTTTGACATATCGAGGCGGATCGTCTCTAACTTGCCAATCAATTGATTTTTTAGTAGTGACCGGAAGCCTTGATGTACTAACCTTTGCTTCCGTAAGCATTCCGGCCTCTTTTTTATCTAAATAACCACTCATTAAATCTGCCATCTTCATTTTGTTTTTATCCCATAACTGATTTGTCACGATTTTCAAATTCGGTCATGTTTGTTGCTGCCTTACGAGCGATGTTTGATCTCTGGCTAGCAGATTTCCGAGACCATGCATCTTTTACGGCCTTGATTATACGATTCGCATCGGATGGTGATATCTGAGATTTTCTTCGCTTAAAATCAAAAACATCCGGACCAAGCTCAGCCATTTTTTCTAGCTCTTTGATGGTTGGGCGAACAAATGCAATGCTAGTAAAATACTTGTACAAAGACGATTGTCCAATAGACTCTGGGTTGGCTTCAAGCTCTGCGAGAGATTCATCTGATAACAAATCCGCATGATACATTGAATCAAGAAACGCGTCGTATCCATATTGAGACTGAATGAGACTTGTAAGCCTGTGTGATACTTGTGGAGCTGAATCAACAATTCTCAACGTTTGAAACATGTCTCTTTCAATCTTGTTATGAATTGCACTTTCACGGCCGGCCTTTGGGAAAACCCTTGATTTGAGGACGTCTGTTAGTGAGAACTCTTGA
>MDTC01074576.1_pt1 | contig 29997 bp, 39 predicted proteins | sample 811181 | NCBI WGS metagenome assembly MDTC01 (sample SAMN05326644, study PRJNA326480) | marine metagenome | isolation source: seawater | place: Pacific Ocean: North | collected 2011 | reverse complement strand
ACATTAGCATAAGAGATCTTTTCAACTCTATACGAAACTCCGAGCTTTGAAAGCTGTTGAATAATTTGCTCAGCACTTGAATAGGGTTCTCCCAAACCTCCTTTAAACCCATTTAAGTAATGTTGATAAAAACGAAGGTAGTGAGAATTATTACTAGCGTGCGCAATAAAACCTACTCTGGCCATAGCAGAAATAAAGCGGCCTAAAGCACATTCTAGTTCATCTTCTGGTATCGCATACAAAGCATGTGTTGCCCATATAATGTCAAATTCTTTTCGTCTACATGATAATTCTTGTAAGGTAGTCTCAAATTCGATACCTGCTATAAATGGTGAAGGAAGAACCTTCCTTGCTTCGGCAATAGAAAAAGCAGATGGGTCCAGAAGTGCGTATTCGATTGGTGATATTCTAGCATCCAAAATATTAGCATATTCTACTAGCGCTAATGGAAATTTACCAGAACCACAAGCAATATCTAAGAGCTTTAATCTACGTTGACCAACATCAGCTTGAAAATTTTCTAGCCATTTTTTCCAATCAAATGCTTTTGCAAGATATTTATAATCTATAGCAGCAAGAGAATAAAATGCTTCCATTTCTTTTCGGTTAGCTTCACTCCAATGTTCACAACTTCTCAGGAATGTATCTGTCATTATTATTAATCTTTAAATCCTTTCCAATCTTTTAAAGAATTTGAAATAAATGATTAAACTTTATATTTGTTCTTAACAATTTTTACTCCCATTCTATAGTTTTATTCTCTGAAACCCCCTGCCAATGTAGGTTTTATTTTTACTTGGTAACAACTTGGTAACATATTTTTAAAAATACATTTTATATATCCACGGTTCAAGTAAAATTCTTTTATCATTTATATGATGAATTGGATTCTTAATGATTGTTGTAATTTTTGGGTTAGCAAGCGCATTTACAACATGATAGATAAAATATTTATTTCCAAGTTTCTTTGAAGCATTGACCTCATTTTCACTAATTTCAAAATACTCCTTATCATTACCTATAGTCGACTTTACCTCTATAAAAATCTTATTACCTTTTTTGTCAAATGACTGAATGTCATATCCAGGAAAGAAAGTTAAATCCTCATATTGTTTAATAATTTTTTCACTTAAATCCTCTCTTCCTATTTTTATAAGTTTATTGACCTCATACCTATATACATATTCTTCACCTGCACTACCTACTTTTTTTGAAGGTTTTTTTCTAAATATGTTTTTACTAGTAGTTGATTTTTTTTTTGAAGATTTTTCTCTTTTTTCTTTTTCCTCTTCCTGAGTATAAAAAGGAACTTCATAATCTAAGGAATTATTCTCATTGTATATAGGATTACTTATTGATACTGCTAAACTATCTATAAGTTCAATACTAATAGGATCATTAATTATGTTCTCATAGCAAGTAATATACTTTTGAAGGTCATCAATAATTTCTTTTTCATTTAAGTTAATATCTAAATTATATGATTTAGTAAAAAAGCAACCTGCTTCATATGCTGCAATTTTAAACTTAGTACTATGATTTAAATCATTCCTAATAAAATTTTTATCAGATGCATCAAGTAAATCCATGCTAACATAAGATTTACTTGGAGAGAATTTATCAAAAGTTTGTTTAAATATATTTCTTGCTTCATTAATTTTAGGAACACATTGTTTTATAGATTCACCAAATATTCTGCTAAATTGTGTTGCTCCAATACCTATAGATAAAAAAACTTTTTTAGCAGTTGTAGAAAATAAGTACGCTATGTAAAATCTATCTGTGACACTATTTGTTACCTGCTTATGCATAATACATAACCAAGGAATACCTGATATATTACTTTGCCCAAGAGAAGATTTTACTTCGTATTTTTTTTCGTTAATAAAAGTTAAAAAATGATTAGGCAGTTCTGATATAAATACTTTATGTACTAGATGGTCTTTAGAGTTTCTGTAAACTGTAGTATTATTCTGTGTATGTTGGCATGCTATTAAATAGGATTCCCAATTTTTACTAAATTTTAAAAGATTATTTGTTAAGGTTCCCATGTTAATCACTCAAGATTTATTTTATTATTTAAATGCTATAAATATTAACCTAAGTACTTGTTTTTATTACATTTTTTAATTTATTCCCACTCAATTGTTGCTGGAGGCTTGCTTGTTATGTCATATAAAACTCTGTTAATGCCTTTAACCTCACCAATAATTCTTCCAGAAAGATTTTTTAAAAAATTTTCCTTAAAATAATAAATATCAGCAGTCATGCCGTCTGAGGAGGTTATAGCTCTCACACTGATTGTGTATTCATACGACCTGCTATCACCCATCACTCCTACGCTTTTGACGGGCAAGAGAACACAAAACGCTTGCCAAATTTTGTTATATAATTTATTTTTTTTTAATTCCTCAATATAAATTTTATCTGCTTGTTTCAAAATATTTATTTTTTTAATTGTTATTTTACCAGGCAATCTTATAGCTAAACCTGGTCCTGGAAAAGGATGTCTTTCAATTACACTTTTTGGCAGACCTAACTCTTTTCCTAGTTCTCTTACTTCATCTTTAAATAATTCTCGTAAAGGTTCAATGAGTTTCAAATTTAGTCTTTTAGGCAATCCTCCTACATTGTGGTGAGATTTAATTGCCTTAAAATTAGCTCCATTAATTTTTTTAGACTCTATTACATCCGGGTATAAGGTTCCCTGGGCTAAATATTTTATATTTTTAATTTTTTTTGCTTCTTTTTCAAAAATTTTAATAAACTCTTTTCCTATAATTTTTCTCTTTTTTTCTGGATCTATTACATCTTTAATTTTATTGAAAAATATAGATTTAGCATTGACGTAAATAAGTTGGGAGTTCATATGCTTTTTAAAATTTGAAACAACTTCCTTTTCCTCATTTTTTCTTAAAAATCCATGGTTTACAAATATACATATTAAATTTTTTCCTATTGCTTTGCTTAATAGAGCTGCCACGACTGATGAGTCTACGCCACCAGATAAACCACAAATTATCTTTTCTTCTTTTACTTCGTTTTTAATTTTATTTATTTGTTTTTCTAAAAAGTTTTCAATTTTCCAATTTTCTTTCAGTTGACATATTGCTTTTAAAAAGTTTTTAATAATCAGCTTGCCTTCTATAGTGTGAGCAACCTCTGGATGAAACTGTAGGCCAAAAATCTTTTTTTTTATATTTCCAATTGCAGCTATATTATTTTCTTTTGTCGTTGCTAATTTATTAAAACCTTTTGGAATCTTAGTTACTTCGTCACCATGGCTCATCCATACTTGGCAAGAATTCTGTGTTTTTTTTACATCTTTAAAAAGAAGGTTATTTCCTATTAACTTAATCTGTGCCTTTCCAAATTCTCTTTTTTTTGTATTTTTAACTTGTCCTCCTAGAGTTTGGCTAATGAGCTGCATACCATAGCAAATACCTAAAATTGGAATATTCATATTTAGCATTTTAATATCAATTTTAGGTGATTTTTTTTTAAATGATGAGGCGGGACCACCAGACAAAATAAGAGCAAGTGGTTTGTTCTTGAAATTCTTAGGTAATTTATTGCAGTCAATCATTTCACAGCGATATCCAGCCTCTCTTACCCTTCTTACTATTAATTGAGTAGTCTGGCTTCCGAAATCTACAACTAAAACTTTTTCATCATTACTTTTTTTCATTTAATACTGCAATATTAATTTCTTTTTTAAGCGCTTTATATTCTTCACATTTTTCATCACAAAGTTTTTTCAGTATTTGCATGTGTTCTCTGGATTTTTCTATATTTCCTACTTTAAGATAAGTTATACCTAAGTAGTTGTGTGTTCTTTTATGATTTGGGTCTATGCTTAACGCTTTTTTATAATTTTTTATAGCAAGATTATATCTTTTATTTTTTCTGTAAGAATAACCTAAAAGATTAAATAAATCAGGATTTAATTTATGTTTCTTAATTTCTTTTTTTAATAATTTTATGGCTCCATTATAATTATCTTTATTAAGCATCTCGTTTATTTTAGTTAAGTCAGGATTACTCACAGCTATGTTATATCCAAACCCTTCTTTTGCTGAGTGACCTAAGCTAAAAAAAGAAAAAAAGATTAAAATTATAGTAGTTTTTTTAAACATATTTTCTAAGCATGCAAATAAAAAAGCCATCTGTATTTAAATAGTTTGGTAATATTGTTAACCACTTTTCACTGCTTTTTAAATTAAGGTTATTAAGTTTATTCTTCAATATTATGTTTATATCTAAAATTTGAAAAGCTTTATTATTCACTAGAAAATTTTTTATTTGCTTTTCGTTTTCATCTTCTAATAAAGAGCAAGTAATATAAGAAATAGTGCCCCCTTTTTTACAATATTTAGAGGCTTTTTCTAGAAGCTCAGATTGAATTTTTATATTTTTTAAATGCTGACCTAGATCTAATTTTACCATATTTTCTGGTCTTCTTCTCCATACACCCGAGCCAGAACAAGGGACATCAAGTAAGATTAAATCAAAATATTCCCTAAACTTTTTATTTTCAGTAAATACATTAATACTATGTTCTGACTTTAAGGACTTTACTCTTTTTTTAAGAATCTCTAATCTTTGAATATTTACGTCATTAACATATATTTCTCCTTTAGAGTGCATAATATCTAAAAGTGCGAGAGTTTTTGTACCTTTTCCTGCACAATAATCTAATACTTTCATGCCACTTTTTGCTCCCGATATTATTGTCACAATTTGCGATGCTTCGTCTTGTACCTCAAAAAAGTTTTGCCTTATTTTCTTTATAGTTTTTTCTATAATCCTTTTCTCTATAGTAATTCCAACTGGGGAGAAAGTAGTTTTAAATGACATTATTTCATTATTGTTTAATAACTTTAAAACTTTGTTTCGATCTGTAAAGCGCTTATTTATTCTAATATCAAATCTCGGTTGATCTAATATTGATTGATAGTTTTTTTGGAGATTTAGTTTAAACTCTTTTGTTAGTTTGTCCTCGATCCATTTAGGGAGACAAGGAATAATATCTTCTTTGCTAGATCTTGCTAATTTAAAAATTTTGATGTCATCGTTCTCAGAAACTAATGAAAATTTTCCTTCATAAATTATTTCAAAATTTTCTAGTTTGTTATAATTAAAATAGAGAAGTAATATACCATTCCTCGCAGAAAACTCAATTTGATTAATTTTACATTTCTTTTTGAGAGAAAAATAATTTTTTAAAAACTTAAAAACTAGGTCTATAATCTTTTTTTTATCTTTAGCTCCAGCAAACTTATTTTTTTTAAAGTAATTATTTATCTGATACCTAGCTCTAGTGTTACTTTTTAATATTTTATTTGCCAATTCAATTGAGGAGACTAAAATTGCCCCTTGTTTCATTTTATCTTTCTGTTTTGTAGTTGGGAGCCTCTCGAGTTACTGCGATATCATGAATATGACTTTCTTTAAAGCCTGCTTGAGTAATTTTTATAAATGAGCATTTATTTTTCATATCTTTTATGTTTTTGTTGCCGGTATACCCCATAGCTGCTCTGAGGCCTCCTACTAGCTGAAATATTACTTCAGATGCTGCTCCTTTGAAAGGCACCCTTCCTTCTACTCCCTCTGGTACAAATTTTAATTTGTCCTCGACATCTTGTTGAAAATATCTTTCCGATGATCCTCTTTCCATTGCTGCTAATGAGCCCATTCCTCTATAGGATTTATAAGACCTACCTTGATACAGAAAGACTTCGCCAGGAGACTCTTCAGTGCCAGCTAGTAAAGAACCTATCATAACGCTGTCAGCTCCAGCGCCTATTGCTTTTGCTACGTCTCCAGAGTATCTAACTCCACCATCTGCAATTAAAGGCATATTTTTTTTTTTGCTATGTTTATAAACTTCTGCTATAGCACTAAATTGAGGAACACCTACTCCAGCAATAACCCTGGTTGTACAGATTGATCCAGGTCCTATACCAACTTTTAAACCATCTATCGGATATTTAATAAGCTCTATTGCAGCTTCTGAGGTTGCGATATTCCCTGCAATTATTTGTACTTTATCTTTAAATTTTTTTCTAAGTTCTTTAATTGTATTGATTACTCTTTTAGAGTGTGCATGTGCTGTATCTAAAACTAAGGCATCTGCTCCTGCTTCTACTAGTCTTTCTGCTCTCTCTATACTATCTTTACCAACTCCTACTGCTGCTGCTACTCTAAGTCTTCCTATGCTATCTTTTGTAGCCAATGGATACTTTTGCGACTTTTCAATATCTGTTACTGTTATTAAGCCCTTACATGTACTTTGCTTATCTATTATAATTAATTTTTCAATTTTATTTTCTTTTAAAATATCAGAGGCTTTTTTAATAGAAATACCTTTTTGTGCAGTGATTAGGTTCGTTTTCGTCATTAATTCACTAACAGGCTGATTTAAGTTTTTTGAAAATCTTACATCGCGGTTAGTTATAATACCCACTACTTTATTGTTATGGTCAACAACGGGAAACCCAGAAATATTAAATTTCTTTTTTAGTTCAATTATATCTGACAATTTTGAGTTTGAGGTAATTGTAACTGGATCTACTACCATGCCTGACTCATATTTTTTTACTTTAACTACTTCTGTCGCTTGCTCTTCAATAGAATTATTTTTATGTATAACACCAATTCCTCCGCATTGAGAAATTGATATTGCTAACCTTCCGTCAGTGACAGTATCCATTGCAGCAGATATAATAGGAATATTTATGTCTATATCTGAGGAAAACTTTGTTCTAGTTTCTACTTCTCTTGGCATAATACTAGAAAATGCCGGTCTTATTAAAACGTCGTCAAATGTGAGTGATTCAGATAATTTCATATTTCCTCTGAGTTTAATGTTATTTTTCTCTACTGTAAATTATTAAAACCCATACAAATCAAAAAAATTTCTTTCGATTCATTTCTACTTGATTTTGGCTTAAATAGTTGTACAAATTTAAATTTTTTTCTTGCTTCAAGAATTAAAGTTTTATCGTAATACCCTCCTAGTAATTTACAAACAAAATTTCCATTGAAAGATAAGTAATTACTAGCAAATTCAAAAGCTATTTTTGATAAACTTTTTGCTTTAGTTTGATCAGTAAATCTGTGACCAGTTGATTTTGGAGCCATATCTGATAATACTAAATCTATGCTATTTCTTTTAAAATATTTATTTCTTTCTATAAGAGTTGATATGTCGTCTTTAATAGTTACTATACCACTAATAGGTTCTATATCTTTGATATCAATTGAAAATATTTGTACCTCTTTATAATTTGCATTTTTGGAAACTTTTTCGACTAAAACCTGACTCCAGCTGCCAGGTGCAGCTCCTAAATCAATATAATTTTTATTTTTCTTGATTACATTAAACTTTTTGTCTATTTCTAGCAATTTATAAGCAGATCTTGCTCTGTACCCCTTTTTTTTTGCATTTATAAAAAAAATGTCAGACTCTTTTCTCTTAATCCATAAATTTTGACTTAAAGTTTTTTTTGGCACTGTTAAATTAATTTATTATTTTTTAAAATTTTAAAAGTTATGTGCATAGGTAATCCGATAACATTACTGTAAGATCCAGAAATCATTTCTATGAAAGACTCAGCGAACCCTTGAATAGAATATGAGCCTGCACAATTTTTCCATTCATTTAGGTGTAAATATTTATCAATATCGTTTTCACTTAAAACCCTAAATTTAATAATAGACTTACAAACATATTGATAAAACCTATTATCATTTTTTATAAAGGTTAATCCAGTAAAAACTCTGTGTCTTCTTCCTGATAAAATTTTTAAGTTTAATTTGGCTTGAGTAATGTCCGTAGTTTTATCGACTATTTTTTTTCGTGCAAATACAATCGTATCTGCTGCAAGAATATTTTGCTTCTTGTACTTCCTTTTTGCAACGATTGCCTTTTCATAAGATAGTCTTTTTACTAGTTGTTGAGGTTTTTCATTGAGTAAGGACTTTTCATCAATCTCTGGAGTGAAAACCTCAAAAGGAATTTTCATTTTCTTTAAAAGATTTTCTCTATTTTTTGAAGAAGATGCTAATATCAACTTATTTATTTTTTTATTTTTATTCAAAAATATTACTTATGCCTAAAAATAATTCTTCCTTTTGTTAAGTCATATGTAGACATTTCTACAATTACTTTATCACCAGCTAATATTCTTATCCTGTGTTTTCTCATTCTCCCTGCAGTATGTGCTAAAATCTCATGTCCGTTTTCTAGCTTTACTCTAAACATGGCATTAGGCAAAATTTCTGAAACTACTCCTTCATATTCTAAAACATCTTCTTTAGGCATAATCCTCCTATAATTTAATTTAGAATGATGTGTTTAGTAAATTTGGTCAAGCTTTTAAATTTTTACTGACAGTATACTTATTAAGGTAAATAATCTTCTTGACGTGTCTATACTAATTTCTATTTCTGCTTTTACAATTTCTTTTAAAATTTCCGCGCCTTCATCGTGAATGGATCTCCTGCCTATATCAATTGCCTCAATTTTTTTAAGTGGCGCAGTTTTAATAGCTTCAATATAGTTTTCACATACTATCTGATAATCTCTGACAATACGCCTAATACTGCTAACTAAATATTTTCTTTCATATTTTTCGTTATCTTTCATATCAATAATTGATAAAAAGAGTTTCCATTCCTCAAATCTTATTTTAACAAGATATGGGCCTGTATTATCTTTTTTTAATTTAAAATAACAATTATTGGTTAAGTCAAAAACTGCTGATTTACGTTCTTGTTCTAACTCGTGGTTCCATGTAATTATATTTTTTTCATCTACCTCTGCATTATTTATATAGAACGTCTCTTCTGACAATTAATTTCTCTTTAAAAATCTAATTTTTGCCGACATTGCATGTGCCGTCAGCCCTTCTACTGAAGCGAGGTTATCAATATGAGAAACAAATTTTGATAGGCTGGTTTTATTAGCTTCAATATAAGAAGATCTTTTAAAAAAGTCTATTACCGATAGGCCTGACTCAAACCTTGCATTTCCAGAAGTAGGAAGAACATGGCTTGGCCCCGCAACATAATCTCCAAAAGCCTCTGGTGTATAACTTCCTATAAAAATTGCTCCAGCATTTTTAATTCTTTTCACTATTTTTTTATTTTCCTTACAAATTATTTGCAAATGTTCAGGAGCAATTTCGTCAATTATATTAACAGATGATAAAATACTAGGTACCTTTATTGCAATACCATTATTTTTAACACTAGCTGTTGCTATACTTTTTCTTTCTAAATTCTTTAAAAATTTCTCGATAAATCTATTTACAGACTTTATAAGAGTTGAACTCTCACTAACTAAAATTACTCTGGCGTCTTCATCATGCTCTGCTTGTGATAACAAATCTATTGCTATCCATTCTGGATCACATCCGCTTTCTGCAACTATCATAACTTCTGATGGACCAGCTACTGAATCTATACCCACATCACCGAATACTTGTTTTTTTGCTTCTGCTACAAATGCATTACCGGGACCAAAAATTTTATCAACTCTTCTTATTGTCTTTGTTCCATATGTTAGTGCCGCAATTGCCTGAGCCCCACCTATCATGTAAATTTCGTTAACTCCCGCAAGCTTTGCAGTAGCCAGTATTTCGGAACTTATTTTTTTATCTCTTGCAGGACTAACTAGGACAATTCTATCCACACCTGCTAATTTTGCTGCTACTGCATTCATGAAAACTGAAGAGGGATAAATTGCTTTACCTCCAGGAATATATAATCCACATGAGCTTATTGGTTTCCATAAGCATCCCAATTTTGTTCCTGTTTTGTCTTTGTAAATAAGATTGTTAGGTAGCAATTTTTTTTGATAATTTTTTACTCTATTAATTGCAACTTTGGTAGATTTAATAAAATCTTTAGTACATTGCTTTATAGAATTATTTATCACACGTTTTGAAACTTCTAAATCTTTAATATTTTTAAAATTATTGTTTTCATATTTATTGGTTAAGCTAAGCAAAGATCTATCTCCACCCTTTTTAATTTCTGCAATAATTTTTTTTACAGAATTTGTAACTTTATCTGCTTTAAGAATATCATTTTCTAAATATTTTTTTAGCTTTTCTCTATAATCTTGATTGTTACAACTAATTATTTTTAGCATTTGCAGCCTTTCTGAATCTATTAATAATTTTTTTTATAATTTCTGGTTTCGATTTAGCTGTATTTTTATTAACTATAAGAAATGACGAAATATCCATTATTTTTTCTATCTCGCTAAGACCATTTTCTTTTAAAGTTTTACCTGATGAAACAAGATCTACAATTCTTTTGGTCAATCCTAGCATAGGAGCAATTTCAAGTGATCCATTAAGTTTTAAGCACTCTGCTTGAACTCCTCTTTCAGCAAAATAATTTTTTGTAATTTTAGGATACTTTGTAGCAACTCTTACATGGCTCCAACTTTGCGGATTATCTCTAGCCGCTAATGTTTCTGGTTGAGCAACTGACATTCTACACTTTCCTATTCCTAAGTTTACGGGAGCATAAATCTCATCAAAAGAAAACTCTTTTATTACGTCTGAACCGACTATTCCTAAATGAGCTCCACCAAATGCTACAAAGTTGGCAACATCAAAACTTCTTACAATTATAATTATAATATCTTTATCTGATGTTTTAAACATCAACTTTCTACTATTTTCTCCATTGAAAGAATTCTCAGGAACTATATTTACCCTTTTTAAAATAGGTTGAAGCTCTTTAAGAATTCTACCTTTAGGTATAGCGATTATAATTTTTTTATTTACTCTGATTTTCAATTTTTTAGTCATTTTTTAAGTGAGAGGGAGTTACAGCTGGAAGTTTTGGTTTACCCAAATCTTCAAGAAAACAGATCCAGTTGTATGCTTTAAGGTTAATAATTTTTTTATCATTGAGTAAAATTAATATGTTATTTTCAACATTGTTAATAGATAACACATTGTATATAAGTTTGTTAAAAGAAATATCATTTGAGTTTACGTGCTCTACTCCATTTATTGTTAAAATAGAAAGTACCTGCCAAAGATTATAATCCTTTCCGCGTGCAACTTCCCATGTAAATCTTTCTAAAGCAATTATAAAAGACTTTTTATTTTTATCATAAATTACTTCTGATGTAACCAATATAGATTGATAAATACAATCTGAAAAAATGGACAAATCTCTATCATCTTCAGCTCTCAATTTTAGAGGTTTCCAATTTATTTTACTATCTCTCACTTTTAACTCTTCGAATATCAGCTCCACACGCCACCAATTTGGCATCAATTTTTTCATAACCTCTATCTAAATGATATACTCTATTTATTTTTGTTACCCCGTTAGCTACCAGTCCAGCTAAAATAAGTGAAACTGAGGCTCTTAAATCAGTAGCCATAACTTCTGCGCCAATAAGTTTTGAGTATCCTTTAATAAAAGCTCTGTTTCCTTTAATTTTGATCTCAGCTCCAAGTCTATTTAACTCTGGTACATGCATAAACCTATTCTCAAAAATGTTTTCCTGTATTTCTGAATTACCTTTACATAAACTTGCCAATGTTACTATTTGAGCTTGTAAATCTGTTGGAAAGCCAGGATATACTGATGTTTTAAGCTTGATGGGATTTAAATCATCAGTTTCAAATACCTCGACTGTCTTTTCTGTAACTTTATATATAAGTCCCATTTTTTTCATAACACTCAAAAATGCGGTAATGTGATTTAAGTTAACATTTTTAATACTTAAATGACTTTTGGTGATGGCAGCTGCAATTATAAAAGAGCATGCTTCAATTCTATCAGAAATAACTCTATAGCTAATTGTTTTTAAACTGTTTACGCCTTGAATATAAATAGAAGATGTACCAACTCCTTCTATTTTAACTCCCATAGAAATTAGACAATTACATAGATCCTCAATCTCAGGTTCCAGGGCCGCATTTTTAATCAATGTTTCTCCTTTTGCAAAAACTGCAGCCATTATAGCATTTTCAGTAGCACCTACTGAAACCTCTGGAAAAACTATTTTATTTCCAATTAATTGACCTTTTTTTGCTTTAGCAATAACATACCCATCCGTTAACTCTATTTCAGAGCTCAGTTTCTTCATGGCAAATATATGTAAATTTACTGGCCTTAAACCGATAGCACATCCTCCTGGAAGAGATACCTTAGCATAACCATTTCTAGATAATAAGGGACCCAAAACTAAAAACGAAGCTCTCATTTTTCTTACTAAATCATATTCAGCTAATGAAGAAATTTTATCTGATGTTTTTAAGGTTAAAACATTTTTTTCTTTCAGATTATAATTTACACCAAGACTATGAAGCAAATTTAACATGGAAGTTACATCTGCTAAAGCAGGAATATTTTTAATTTCAAAGCACTTTGATAAGATTGACAGAGCGAGTATAGGTAAAGATGCATTTTTAGAGCCTGAACTGTTTATAGTTCCAGACAATCTTTTACCACCAGAAATTATTATACTTTCCATATTATAACCTAGGTAACGTTACGCCTTTTTGCTTCATATATTTTCCTTTCTTGTCAGCATAAGATTGTTTAGGAGACTCTTCACCTCTAAAAAAAAGAAATTGGCAAGCACCTTCGTTGGCATAAATTTTTGCTGGTAATGGACTAGTGTTAGAAAACTCTAATGTGACATGTCCCTCCCATTCAGGTTCTAAGGGGGTAACATTAACTATAATACCGCATCTTGCGTAAGTCGATTTTCCTAAGCAAATTACTAATACATTTCGAGGAATTCTAAAATATTCAACGGTTCTTGCAAGAACAAAACTATTAGGAGGTATAATACAAGTAGTTGCTTTTCTCTCTACAAAACCATCATTACTAAAGTTTTTTGGATCAACTAAGGCATTGTTAACATTTGTAAATATTTTAAATTCATTTGCTACTCTAGCATCATAACCATAACTTGATAGACCATAGGATATTTTTCCCTTGCGTACTTGAGAGCTTTTAAATGGTTCTATAATTTTTTTTTCTTTTACACTTCTAGCTATCCATTTATCAGACATTATTGTCATTTTTTTCTCCTTTTAATTTTTTTTCCATTGATTTAATTTTCTTTTTTTTAGAAGCTCTTCTTAATAAATTTTTTTTCATCTCATCTTTTAAAAAGATGGTTCTAATTTTTTTTTTTTCAGACATACTTTTTTTAAATTGTATTTTTTTTTATATTATGAAATTAATAATTTATACTATTTTAATTTTAAATCTATTCGAAAGTATACTATGTGGAAAAGAGGACTTACCAAAGGTTTTTTAAACTCAACATTGTCTATTTTAGATTTAACATTTTCTGATCATGGTATTTTGAGAATATTCTGGTCATCTATGTTCAAACTTCCTGGCAATGTATATAGGTGCAATCAGCCTTATCCATGGCAAATAGAAAAATATAAAAAAAAATATGGAATTAAAACTATTATCAATTTAAGAGGAAAGAGAAATTGCTCATCATATTATTTAGAAAAAGAATTTTGTGATTGTAATAATATAACCCTTCACAACTTTCCAATTACTTCTAGAGATCTTCCATCAAGGAAAACTATTCAGGATTTTTTTAAACTATTAGATAATGTCGCATACCCTTTAATGATGCATTGTAAATCAGGAGCAGATAGAGCTGGGATTGCTTCATGCCTATTTCTTATATACAAGCAAGGTTATGACGTGAATACTGCTATTAAACAGCTTTCTTTTAAATACTTACATGTAAAGTTTGCTAAGACAGGAATACTAGATCACCTTTTTGAAACTGCTATTTTAAATAAAAAAGTTTCATCTAAAGATTTTCTTAAATGGATTAACTCTGATTATAATAAGGAAGAAATAAAAAAATCTTTTAAACCCTATAAGTTGGTAGATTTTTTTTTAGAAAAAATTATCAAAAGAGAGTAATCATTAATTGTAAGTAGTTAAAAAATATTTTTTGTATTCAGAGTTTTTTTTCATTAATTGAATATGTGATCCATCTGATGTAATTTTCCCACCTTTTAAAAATAATATTCTTTTAGCTGATAGTATTGTAGAAACTCTATGCGCTATTGTAATTGTTGTAATATTTCTAGAGTATTTACTTAGAGATTTTAAAATTTTTATCTCTGAATAATTATCTAATGCGCTAGTTGCCTCATCAAGTAATAAAAGCTTAGGTTTTTTTAGTACAGCTCTAGCTATTGCTATTTTTTGTCTTTGACCTCCTGATAACTTTAATCCTCTATCTCCCACAATAGTTTTATATCCTTTATTTAACTTTTTAATAAAATTGTGAGCATCGGCTATTTTACAAGCTTCTATTATATCGTCCATAGATGCGGTTTTATTAGCTAATTTAAGATTTTCTAAAATACTTAAATCAAACAGAACTACATCTTGCGATACAAGTGATATAAATGATCTTAATTCAGTTACATCCAATAAGGTAATATCTAATCCATCTAAAATAACTTTTCCCTGACTTGGATCAATTAATCTAGGTATCAGGTTAATAAAAGTTGATTTGCCTGATCCGTTTGCACCTACTAAGACTATTTTTTCTTTTGCTCTGATTTTTATATTAATTTTATCTAAAGATTTGATTTTATTTTCATAACTAAATGAAATATTCCTGAAAATTAGTTCACCCTTAATATCCTTTATAGATATGGGATTTTTTATTGTAGTAATCCTATTTTCTTTTTTTAAAATATCATCTAATCTAAGCAGCGATGCTCCTCCTTCTTGAAGTACTGTATTTAAGGTACCCAATGCTCTCGCCGGTTGTACTGCTATCAATAAGGCGCTTATAAAGCCAGAAAAAGAACCAATGTCAATGTGGCCAGAATTTATTCTAAGACCAGCAATAACTATTACCGAAGAAATCGCCAAACCTCCAATAATTTCCAAAGTAGGTTCAACTTTAGACCTTACCTTAATGATTTCTATATTTTTTTTGTAGATATCAGAAAATTTGTTTTGGGCTTTAATTTTTTGAAGGCTTTCTAGATTAAATGTTTTTATAACTGCAATAGAAGAAAAACTTTCACTTAAGAAAGCTCCTGCTGAGGCAATTTTTTCTTGTAGTTTTATAGAATGGTTTCTTGTAGACTTGCCGATAAATATTATTGGTTTTATACATAAAGGATAAATTAAAATTACACAAAGAGTCAACATCCAGTCTAAATAAATCATACTCATCAGTAAACCAATTAAGGTGAATAGATCTCTGATTAAATTGTTTAAGACTCTTGTAATTGCCTCACGAAGAATATTCAAATCATTAATAAATCTAGATTGAAGAGATCCCTGTTTAAATTTTCCCATCAAAAGAATATCAAAATTAACAATCTTGTTGTATAAATGTAATTGAATTTCCTTAATGATATTATTACTTATTTTTCCCACAAAAATTGTTTGATAAAAATAAGAAAAACCTTTTATTAAGGTTAATAGAATTATGAATACGGGTATATAAAATATTTTAGTCAAATTATTATTGTTGATAGCATTGAATGCAAAATCAATTGCTATAGGATATAGTGATGTAACTGCAGCAACAATTATCATTAATATATTTGCTACAAGAAAGTTTTTCTTTTGGGTTTTACCCCATTTTATCATCAAATTAAAATAAAGTTTTATTGTATCAAAATTATTTTTTTTTGTATTAAAGGACATAATAATAATATATTATAACATTTTTTATAATATTAAATCATAATGAAAAACTATTGGACTAAAAGTAAAATCGATAAACTTTCTACCTTATGGTCTAAAGGCATACCTGCTAGAGAAATTGCTGAAAAGTTGGGTGGCGTTAGCAGAAACGCTGTTATAGGAAAAGCAAATAGGCTCGGGCTTTCAAAGAAACTTAAGGAAAAGGAAGTTATAAAAGATACTAAAAATATCACTGTAAATGGACTTATAGCGAGCATGAAAGGATGTAAATGGCCTATTGGACATCCTGGAGATGAAGATTTTTATTTTTGTGGGAAAGAAGTGATACCTGGGAAACCTTACTGTGGTGAACATTGTCTAATAGCCTACAGAAGAAAAGATAATAGCCAAAAAATAAAAAAATTCTTCAAACTTAATACTGATTAGTTTCTGGCATTTTTGGATAGTCTATCAAGAGCTTCGTTTATAACTTCTTTTGCTATAGAAGCAAGGTTTTGGTCTAACCATTCCCTAACCATTTCTCTCGTGGCATTTGTAACAGACCTGTAAATAATATCCTTAGTGTCGTCAGTGTCAAAAACATCAGAATATCTCATTAACTCTGCTCTTACTGCCAACGCTACATCATCACTTATTAAACCAGTTAAATCTAAATCTTTTTCCTGGCTTTCTACTTTAGTCTTACTTTCCGGTTTGTACTTATCTTCTAAATTAGAGGGAGGAGCCTCCAATTTAGATTTTTTTTCCTTGGCTGATAAAGTATCTTGATTTTCAGTTTTATTATCATCAATAGAAACATTTTCTGCCTCTTCTACAAGTGACTTAATAGACTTTCTAATATCATCGGGACTTCTTTTATCCATAAATCTAATATATATGAATTTTAGATAAATAAGAAATGTTTTTTACAAAAATTTTAATTAGTTACTCTTAGCCAATTTAGTGTTAACTGACCATAGAAAATAGAATTATAAGTAGCCTCGTAATCTTGGGATATTTCTTTTGTAATTAAAGGCTCTACTGTAGTTTCATCTTCATTTTTTTTTTTGATGTACGTTCTAGCTCTTTTACTATTAAACGATAAGTTATTTACAATATTTAAGTACATATTAGTATATACGACAATTATTAATTATTTTTAGTAAATGGAGGAAAAATGGAAAACCAACTAATGAGAATGAAAGAGTTAAAGACATCTAGAGAAAAAAGCATCAAAAAATTATCTAAAGTTTTAAACACGCTTGTAAATTTAGAGTGGGAAATCTGTAGCACAGCATCAAGAACTAATGATAACATAAGTAAATTAGCTATTAGGTCAATTGCTGAAAGTTCTGCTTGCATTCAAACAGCAATTTCAAGATTAATAAGTACTGAAATAAATCATTTGAACGATAAGAAAAATGATGCTCTTACAGAAAATAAAAAAATAAACCCTAAGCTCCAATCTTTAAGAAAAGTAGTATTGAATAAAAAGTAAACTTATGAATGATAAGAATTTTTATACAAAAAATGTCTTAATAGGCTCTAGTGGCGGAATTGGAAATGCCTTAAAAAAAGAGTTAAGTTTAAAAGTTGGAAGCAAAAATCTAATATGCTACAGTAGGAATCTTGATAACAAACTAGATTTAACAAATGAGCAACAGATTTCTCAAGCAACAGAGGAGTTAAAAAGTAAAAATGTAAGAATAAATATACTTATTAATGCAATAGGTTATTTACATGATGAAGATTATTTTCCTGAAAAAAAAATATCTGACATTAATTACGACTATATGCTTAAATCTTTTAAAGTAAATACGGTAGCGCATGCATTAATAATAAAATATTTCTCTCCTCTAATGGTTCAGAACAGTACATCAGTATTAGCTTGTCTATCCGCCAGAGTAGGAAGTATAAGTGACAACTATTTAGGAGGCTGGTTTAGTTATAGAGCGTCAAAGGCGGCTCTTAATCAGATTGTAAAATCTAGCTCGATAGAATTTAAAAGAAAAAAGTCTAATATAATTTTTGTTTGTATTCATCCGGGAACCGTATTAACTAATTTATCTAATCCATTTTTAAATAAAGATAAAAATAATTTTTTTACTACTGAAGAGTCTGCTGAAAAAATTTTAAATGTAATTTCATCCTTAAAAATAGAAAACTCAGGAAATTTTTTAGATTATCAAGGAAAAATAATTCCCTATTGAAATGAAGATTCGTAAAAAAACTATTCAAAATATTAATGGTCTTAATTACTTTTTTTTAGAAAGTGGTTATCTCAATACAGAAAAATCAAATGCCATTTTTTTTTTACATGGATTTCCTGAGTTATCTTATAGTTACAGATATCTTCTAAAGAATTTTGCTGAAGAAGGTTATTACTGCATTGCTCCAGATCAAAGAGGTTATGGAAGAACATCGCAAAGAAAAATTTCTAAAGATTTATTGTCAAATTATAGTATTTTGAATTTAACTAAAGACATTTTTTTTTTACTCTGCAGGCTTAAACTTAAAAAAATTAATTTGGTTGGTCATGATTTTGGATCATATGTTGTTGGTTATTTTTGCTTATTATATCCAACCTATGTAAAATCCATAGTAATTATGAGTATGCCTTTTGGAGGAGCTGTTCAAAAAAAAACATCTTTTAATCTTAAAAAAATTGATAATGAGCTTAGATCTTTAAAAGATCCCAAAAAGCATTATCAAGTTTATTTATCAGGAAAAACTGCAAATAGAAATATGATTAACTGTAAACAAGGAGTTTTCAATTTTTTGAGATCGTATTATCACTTCAAAAGTTATGATTATAAAGATAATAAGCCACATAAGCTAAAAAATAATTCAATCAAAGAACTCTGTAAAATGCCAGAATATTACATAATGAAAAAAAGAAATGGTATGGCACAAACAGTGAAAAATTTTATGCCAACTCAGGAACAAATAGAAAAATGTATTTGGATGTCTAACATTGATCTAGCAATATATTCTAAAAGTTTCAAAAAAAAGTCTTTTCAGGGGCCTTTAAACTGGTATAAAATAATGTTGAATTCGAACGAAATTAGAAAAATACAAATGTTAAAGCTTCCCATTTATACTGACATTCCAGCTATCTTTATAGCAGGAGTATCAGATTGGGGACCATATCAAAAACCAGGACATTTGGACAGTATGAGAAAATTTTTCAAGAATTTCTATGGAACGTTTTTTATTAGTAAGGCTGGGCATTGGGTGCAACAGGAACAGTCTAAAAAAACGTTTGATGTTATCAAGAACTTTTACGATAGGATTTTCTGAAATGTCGGTTTTAAATATAATTAAGATGGGGCATCCTACTCTAAGGAAAAAAGCAAAAAAAATATTGTTTAAAGACTTTGCAAAAATAAAAAAACTTATATCTGATATGAAAGAAACATTGGAATTTATAGGAGCTAGTGGTCTTGCTGCCCCACAAGTTTTGGAAAATAAAAGAATTGTTGTTTACAGAGTTAATAAAAACAGAATACCAAAAAACGCTAAATTTAAAAAGATACCTTGGACTGTTATGATTAACCCTATTATTAAACCATTGTCATCAGAAAAAGAGCTCTATTGGGAAAGATGTTTATCTATCCCAGGGCTACACGGGAAGGTCCCTAGATATAGAAAGATATCAGTTGAATATTACAATTTGGAAAAAAAAATTATTAAACATCAGGCAGAATCAACCTGGGCTGCCTTAATACAACATGAATGTGACCACTTAGATGGAATTCTTTATCCAATGCGAATCAAAGATTTTACAAAATTTGGTTATAATGATACTCCTGGAGATATACAGGCTGATATGAAACATAATAAAGATTCCATTGATCCTCTATTTTTAGAGTTAGTAAAGCAATGGCCTGCAAAAAATAATTAACAACAACTCGAAATTTTCCGTTATTATTATAATCTATTTGTGGAGGAACTATGATCACCATAGGTGATGCTATTTTGGCTATTAATCCTGATGCAGTATTTGATTATGAAAGTGTTGATCAAATAACCTGGAGAAATAGAACCAAACCCATAGACAAAGACGACATACTTCAAAAATATAAAGAATTAAAACAAATTGAAAAGGACAAATTAGAATTTGAAAAAGCAAATAGAAAAGGTCCTATAAAAAAGCTATTTGCTATATTAGACAAAAACAAAATCTACTTTTATACATACAGACAAGGAATTGCTACTTTCTCAGTAATAATATCACTAATATTTGTTTTAACCGAAAACTTTCATAAAGTTAGATATACGATTTTGACTGACCCTTATGGCACTGAATTTGTATATGATAGGTTTACGGGGAAGATTAAAAAGAAAATAAATTATCAATAAAATATCATAATCTTCTCTTAAATGAGAGATTTATGAAAATATTTAATAAAAATACTTTTTATAAAAAGAGATTTTTTCTAATAAACTTTTTTGTATTTATATCCTTGCTCTTTGTCATTTTTAAAAATATAGACCAAGTAAGATTTGCAAAAGTTAGTAATGAAAAGGGAGAAATCTATATTTTTGATAGATTTACCTCTAAAATTAGGTTGTCTAAGTAATGGCCGAAGTCATATTTTTGGTAATTGTTGCAATTTGCATAGTTGCTCTATTTGCCATAGAAGGTAATAGAGCAAAAGAACTAAATAAGTTAGAAAATAGAATAGAATTTTTGCAAGACAGACTGTTAGAATTGGCTACTAGAGCTGACGTACAAGACGCATTGATAAAAATCAAAGCAAATGATCCTCAAAGAAAGCTTCTTAAAGTAACGAATAAAGAAACAGGCACAGTGAAACTCAAAGTTGTCACCAGGGATGGTGAAGAAGTCAAAGACGTAAAATTATCATAAATAATGATTATATTGTAATCAATTGATTAAATTATAACCATATTTTTTATTTTTAGCTATTGATAATGAATTTGAATTTGGTAATTTTACTTTTTAATTAATTAAAGGAGCAAAAATGCTTAAATTTGTTTTTTTTCTATTTGCCTCATTTGTGTCTACAAGTTTGGCATTAGCAGATGGCCATGAAGCAGTAGCAGTAGCTGATCCTGCAGAAATAAGTTTTGTTTTTAATACTTTATTATTCTGTATTGGCGGATTTTTAGTTATGTGGATGGCAGCAGGTTTTACTATGTTAGAAGCCGGTTTAGTGAGGAGTAAGAATACGGTAGTGATATGTATTAAAAACGTTGGCTTATTCTCTATAGCGGGTGTAGCATATTATCTCATTGGTTATAATTTAATGTATGCTGGTGTGGACGGAGGATACATAGGATCATTTAGTATTTGGTCCAGCGGTGTCGGAAGTGACAGTGATCTTGTAGGACAAGATTATTCACCTGCATCTGATTGGTTTTTTCAAATGGTATTCGTTGCTACAACAGCTTCAATAGTGTCAGGAGCACTTGCAGAAAGAGTACTAATCTGGCCATTTTTTGCGTTTGTAGTAATACTTACAGCAATATTATATCCTATTTCTGGATCATGGCAATGGGGCGGCGGATGGCTCAGTGAAATGGGTTTTTCTGATTTTGCAGGATCCACTATAGTTCATTCCGTAGGTGGCTGGGCTGCTCTTACTGGTGCAATTTTACTTGGTGCTAGGAAAGGAAAATTTGATAGTAAAGGAAATGCAGTTGTAATGGCGGGGCAATCTATTCCAATGGCTACATTGGGTGTATGGATATTATGGCTTGGATGGTTTGGATTTAATGGAGCTTCACAATTGGCTTTAGGCTCATATGCCGACGCTAACGCGGTTGCGTCAATATTTGCTAATACTACGATGGCTGCTGCAGGAGGAGTTATTGCTCCAATGGCTTTAAGTAGAATAGTTGAAGGTAAAACTAATATTGGGGCTACACTTAATGGAGCTATTGCAGGCTTAGTCAGTATAACTGCAGAACCATTAACTCCATCAATTGGACAAGCAATAATAATTGGTGGCATAGGTGGTATTTTATGTATGTATGGTATGAAATTATTGGACAAACTTAAAATTGATGATGTAGTTGGTGCAATACCAGCACACTTAGTTGCAGGTATTTGGGGAACTTTAATTGTACCTTTTACTAATGCAGATACATCATATGGAACACAAATAATAGGTATTTTAGCTTTTGGAATATTTACTGTTGTTGCTTCATCTATAGTTTGGTCGGTATTAAAAGTAAGCGTAGGGATAAGAGCTTCTGAAGAAGACGAAGAATATGGCTTAGACCTTACTGAAACAGGTACCTCAGGTTATCCAGAATACGTCTCAAAAAAATAACCTTCGTACTTCAAAAAGTAGCAAGAAAATAATTTTCTTGCTACTTTTACTTTTTCCTTTAAATAAATTTTTTTCCACATAGAATGTTTTTATGACATCTATAATCATTCTTATCAGTCAAATAATTGAAATTTTTATATGGCTATTAATCGCTCAGGCAATACTAAGTTGGCTTATAGCTTTTAATATTGTAAATACGACAAGTAATCTCATAAATTTAATAGGAAACTTTTTATATAAAGTGACTGAGCCTTTACTCAGACCTATCAGGAGAGTACTTCCTGATTTTGGAGGGGTAGATGTTTCACCTGTCATATTAATTATTTTATTAATATTCTTTAGAAATCTATTATTTGAATATTCAGGAGTTTTAAACTTCAGCTAAACTGTCTAAGTTTTAAATCTCAAAGACTTTAATTTTATGAAACCTTCTGCATCCTGTTGATTATATAAATTATCTTCTTCAAAAGTTGCAAGCTGAGGATTGTATAATGATTTTTTTGACTTTCTTCCCAACAAGGTAATATTACCTTGTCTTAAAAGTAGTCTAACTTCTCCGGTTACATTTTTTTGACTTTCATTGATTAAGGCTTGCATCATTCTTCTTTCAGGACTGAACCATAAACCATCGTAAATAAGTTTCGCATATTTTGGCATAATTTCATCTTTAAGACTAATAGATGGACCATCAAGGGTAAGACTTTCTATTGCTCTATGTGCTATTAGTAAAATTTCACCACCAGGAGTCTCATATACACCCCTTGACTTCATACCTACTGTTCGATTTTCGACAATATCTTTTCTCCCTATTCCATGCTTTCCTCCTAAAATGTTTAGTTTTTCTAATATTTTTTCTGGTAAAAGATTTTTCTTATTTATACTGATAGGATCACCTTTAACAAACGCAATTTCTACAACTTCACCTTTCGATGAGCATTTTTCTGGATTTTTTGTCATTCTAAACATTTTTTTTTCTGGCTCGGTCCATGGGTCTTCTAAAATTTTTCCTTCATAAGATATATGAAGTAAGTTAGCATCCATAGAATACGGAGGTTCTTTTCTCTTTTTGCCCATAAGAGGTATACCATGCTGATTAGCATAACTTATAAGTTTTGCCCTCGAGTTTAAATTCCATTCTCTCCAAGGAGCAATGACTTTTATATTTTTATTAAAAGCATAATAACCAAGTTCGAATCTTATTTGATCATTTCCTTTCCCAGTTGCTCCATGAGACACGAATTCTGCTTTACTGCTCCTTGCGATTTCCATTTGGGTTTTTGCTATTAAAGGTCTTGCTATTGCTGTTCCTAATAAATATGTTCCTTCATAAAGAGTATTGCATCTAAACATTGGATAAATATATTCTCTTACGAAAACATTTTTTAGATCTTTTATAATTACTTTAGAAGCCCCCATTTTAATAGCATTTTTTTTTACATTTTCTAGTTCATCTTTTTGTCCTATATCAGCTATAAATGCAATCACATCCAAATTTTTTTCTAATTGAAGCCATTTAAGAATTACTGAAGTATCTAATCCCCCAGAGTAAGCCAAGACTACTTTTTTTTTCATATCTTTCCTATCTATAGTTTAGTGTTCAATGATTTTAATTGTCCACAGGCTGCTAAAATATCATCCCCCCTTGGTAGTCTAATTGTAGCTACAATCTTACCTTTTTCCAAAATAAAATTTTTAAATTTTTCTATTTTTTCAAATGAACTCACTTTGTACGGAGAATTAGGCCAAGGATTATATGGTATTAAATTAATTTTAGATTTTAAGGGACTTACAATTTTAATTAGCTCTTTGGCATCTTTGATCGAGTCATTTATACCATCCAACATAATATACTCAAAGGTGATACGTTTTTTTCGTTCAGCGTTATTGTATTTTTTAAGCTCATTTAAAAGAATTGATATTGGCCACTTTTTATTTATGGGAACAAGTTCGTCTCTTACCTCGTCAAAAGCTGCATGCAATGAAACGGCTAGGTTTACATCAGTATCACGTTGAAAGTCCTGGATTTTATTTACAATGCCAGATGTAGATAACGTTATTTTTCTTTTTGAAATTGCTAACCCTTCTGTATCGCATAGAATTTTGATTGCTTTAATGACATTACAATAATTTAAAAGTGGTTCGCCCATGCCCATAAATACTATATTAGTAACAATTTTTTCTTCTGTTTTAGTCTTCCAATCTCCTAAGAAATGTTTTACGGTTAGTATTTGCCCTATTATTTCATCTAAATTTAAGTTTCTTTGCAGTTTCATTGTACCTGTGTGACAAAAAGAACAAGATAATGAACATCCTACTTGAGATGAAACACATATAGTTCCTCTTTTACCTTCAGGAATAAAAACTGTTTCAATTTCTTTGCCGTCATATAATTTAAACAACCATTTTTTTGTACCATCATTAGAAACATAAGATTTGCTTACATTTAAAAAAGAAATATAAAAATAATTTTCTAAAAGCTTTTTAATATTTTCTGAAATGTTATTCATTTCATAAAAGCTTTTTTTTCCTTGCACATACAACCAATTCCAGATCTGGTTTTTTCTATATGATTTTATATCATTTTTTTTAAAGAAACTTTCTAAATCATTTTTGGTATAACTGAAAATATTTTCTTTATCCACAGACATCTTTTATCTTTTGAAATGCCTTGGTGAAACCTAGCAATGAGTATGTATCTTTAGTATCGGTTCCTCTTTTGGAGGTTCCTTCAGCAACCAAAACTGTACCTTTCTTCATTGACTCAATAATTTGTATTTCAAGATTAGGGTTTTCTTTAGTATTAATCCATGCAGCATGAGCGAATGTGTCAATATTAAATTCTTCTTTATCATCTATGGTTAACTTAACCTTTTCATTTTCAGCAAAAGAATATCCAAAGTCAAAACCCAAATAAAACTTATTTTTAATATTTTTATTTAACGCTACTACAACATCAACTCTTCCTCTAAGATTGTATGCACCTTCCATTTTTTGCGGCCTTGATATTGCATAACAAATATCTTTTTCTGCTTTAGCATAAACCTCCCAATCATTGTATTGTCCCTTCTTTGACCACTTTTTATCTATTGAATTAGCGCTATTAATTAAAATAAAGAAAACCAAAAATATTTTACTAAATAAAAAAAGCATATTTACTCCTAAGAATAATTAAGTAAGAATAAATAACATAAATAATTTTTTCAAGCTAGCGTAAAATGTTTAATATTATAGTAAAAAAATATGGTGATCCTGATACTTTACTTTTTGAAAAAGGAGATATCGAAAAACTCAATCAGGATTCTGTTAGAATAAACGTTAAGTCTATTGGCGTAAATTATGCTGATATATTATTAATAAAAGGCAAATACCAAGAAAGACCAAGACCACCATTTTCGCCAGGTTTAGAAATATCTGGTATTGTGTCGGAAACAGGAAGTCTTGCTAAAACATTTAAAGTAGGCGATAGAGTTATGTCAATAATGAAATATGGTGGATACAAAACAGAGGTCGTAATACCTCAAGAAAATACTTACTTTATACCAGAGGGCATGGACTTTATAGAAGCTGGTGGTTTTCCTGTAGTTTATGGAACAGCTTTTAGTGCATTAGTCACAAAAGCTAAAATAAAAAAAAATGAAGTTTGCGTAATACTAGGAGCTACGGGGGGAGTAGGTATGGCTGCTATTGAGATTGCGAAAGCATACCATGCAACAGTTATTGCATGTGGTGGCAGCGAAGAGAAGCTAAAAAAATGTATAAAAAAAGGTGCTGATTATGCATTAAATTACAATAATCAAATAATAAGAAAAGAGTTAAAGAAGATTGGAGTAAGTGAAGTAGATGTTGTTATTGACATGGTTGGAGGTCAATCAAGCGTAGACTTAACAAAATCACTAAAATGGAATGGAAGGATAATTATAGTAGGATTCACATCTGGAACCATACCAGAAATTCCCTCTAATAGACTTTTACTTAAGAATGCTAGTGCAGAAGGACTTTATTGGGGAGAACTAGCCTACAGAAGTCCTGATCAAATAGGACAAGACTTTAAAGTCTTAGGAAAATTATTTAAAGATAAAAAAATTTTACCAACTGTAAATAAAGTATTTGACCTTAAAGAAGCTTCTAAAGCATTAACTTACTTGTCAACTAGAAACAATACTGGAAAAATAGTACTGAAATGTTAATCGAAAAATCTCACTTTTGTTCCAGTTTTTTTCTCTATATCTTCTTGTGTAACGTTATCTGCAAATTCTAATAATTTAATGCCCTTGTTCACCTCGAATACTCCAAGATTAGTTATAATTAAGTTAACTACTTTTTTTCCCGTTAAAGGTAAATTACAGGAGTCCAAAATTTTAGGTGATCCATCTTTAGCATTATGATCCATCAGTACAATTACTTTTTTTACTCCTGCAACTAAATCCATAGCACCACCCATTCCTTTAACCATTTTCCCAGGTATCATCCAGTTTGCTAAATCTCCCGTGCATGAAACTTCCATTGCACCTAAAATAGATAAATCAATGTGGCCGCCCCTTATCATCGCAAAAGAATCAGCTGAGGAAAAATAGCTTGTCTCAGGAAGCGAGGTTATTGTTTGCTTGCCTGCATTTATTAAATCAGGGTCTTCTTCTCCTTTAATCGGGAAAGGCCCCATTCCAAGCATGCCATTCTCACTTTGTAAGGTTATGTTTAAATCTTCTGGTATATAATTTGCCACTAAAGTTGGCATCCCTATACCTAGATTTACGTAATCGCCATCTTTTAACTCTTGTGCTGCCCTTCGGCACATATTCTCTCTATCCCAACTCATGCGTCTCTATTAGTTAAGTTTTCAATTGCTTTACTGTAGCTTTCCCCTTTTATAATTCTATTTATATAAATACCAGGAGTATGTATTTCATCCGGATTTAATTCTCCAACATTAAGAATTTCCTCTACCTCGACAACTGTTATTTTTCCTGCTGTTGCCATTATAGGATTAAAATTTCTAGCAGTCTTTCTAAAGATAAGGTTACCTGCTTCATCGCCTTTCCAGGCTTTTACTATTGAAAGATCTGCAACTAACCCCGTTTCCATTACATACTCTTTGTTATTAAAGACTCTTATTTCTTTATTATCTGAAACTACTGTACCTACACCAGTAGCAGTGAAAAAGGCTGGGATTCCTGCACCACCCGCCCTAATTCTTTCTGCTAATGTACCCTGCGGATTAAACTCTAATTAAATTTCTCCAGATAAATATTGCTTTTCAAATAATTTGTTTTCACCTACATATGATGAAATAGCTTTTTTTATTTGCCTTGTTTCTAGAAGCATACCGAGCCCATATCCCTCTGTCCCTGCGTTATTAGAAATAACCTTAAGATTAGAGACTCCACTTTTTTTTATTGCCAGAATAAGATTTTCTGGAAGTCCACAAAGTCCAAATCCACCAGACATGACGGTCATTCCATCAAATAATATATCTTTGAGTGCTTCATCAGGAGAATTGTAAATTTTTCTAAAATTTTTTTTATTCATGATATACATTATAAATATAAAAAAAACTATATGTCTACAAGCATAAAATCAGTTATTTGGATGCTAATTGCATCAGTAAATTTTGCATTACTTAATACTTTAGTAAAATATTTATCACCAGATTATCATTTGTCGCAAATAATTTTCTTTAGATCAATTTTTGCTGTTCTTTTTGTTTTGCCCTGGATTGTGAAATCAGGTTTGAAAACCCTAAAGATATATTCAATAAAATTGCAATTGATAAGGTGTACTTTAGCAGTAATAGCAATGTATTTGTGGTTTTATTCTATTTCTAAAATAGCTTTAGCAGAAGCAACCGCGATAAACTTTACAGCTCCAATATTCGGAGCTATTTTTGCAGTTTATCTTCTTAAGGAACGAATTAAGTCTAGAAGAATTATTGCAATATTTATTTCATTAATTGGAGCTTTAATAATAATAAGGCCAGGAATAATTAACGTTAATTCCTATGTAATTATTACTTTAATTGCCTCTATTTTAATGGGATTAGCATCTGTATACATAAAAAAAATTACTTTAGTAGATCATCCGAATGCTGTTGTATTTTATATGCCATTAGTTTTATCATTTGTGTCATTGGTTCCTTGTATAATATTTTGGAAAACACCAGCACTTTTATCCTTAATATTATTGATATCTACAGGGTTGACGGCATTTTTGGCTCATGTATGCGTAACCAGAGCTTTCTCCTCGTCTGATGCTACCTTTGTACTCATTTTTGATTATCTTAGACTTCCTGTTACGGCAATTTTAGCTTTTTTTTTATTCGGAGAAATTACTTCTATTTGGGTATGGGTAGGAGGGCTAATAATATTTTTATCAAGTTTATATGTAGCTTACCGAGAAAGAAAAAAATGTAATAGCAAAAAAACATCATTAATTTCTGTTAAAGAATTTAATTAATTCTTCTTATGTATAAAAGAATAAATAGTAATTTAAAATCTATTATTTATATTTGCTTGGCCTCATTATTTTTTTCTTTGATGTCAACTTTTGTAAAACTTTCTAGCTCTAATCTTAACTTGATAGAAATCATATTTTTAAGATCACTTGTATCTACATTAATTTTAATACCTTTTATTTTTTTTTTAAAATTAAAAGTAAAATCTAATTTATATTTGCATCATTTAACTAGAGCAGTAATAGGTATATCTGCTATGTTTTTAAATTTTTATGCAATTAGCAAATTACCTCTTACTAATTTTACTATTATTTCTTTTTCTAAAATTTTTTTTATAGTTCCTTTAGCCTATGTATTTTTAGGAGAAAAAATAAAAACTTCATATATTTTTTATATTTTTATAGGCTTTATTGGAATTATTTTTATTTTAGGATATGAAAAAGCTAACTTAACCTTGCTCCCATATTATTTTTGTGCAATTTTAGCAACTTTCTTAATAGCTTGTATTAAAATATTTGTAAAGAATATTTCTAAATTAGAAAATAATATTATAATACAATTTTATTTTTCTCTTAATAGTTTAATTATTTTATTTATTCCGTACCTCACTATTATGTCTAAAATTTTATTAATCGACTTTTTTTTTATTTTTCTTTTATCAATATTTGGACTTTTAGCACAATATTTTACAATAGAAGGTTTAAAAGCCTCTCTTGCCGTAAAAGTAATGCCATTTGATTTCTCAAGAATAATATTTAGTAGTATAATTGGGGTTAGTTTTTTTAGTGAAAAAATTACGGTAAGTATGATTGTTGGAACATTAATAATAATTTTTGCAGGAGTAAAATTAATACAAAAATCGCCTAGTACCTAAAGGTAATTAAAATTATTATTAAAATAAATGTAGTTACAATTAGATTTAAATTTTTTCTTAATTTCAAGTACCAATCAGGAATAAACTCATAAAGTATAATCTTTTCATAAAGAAAGATTATATTTAAGAGAAAAATTAATGATAATAAACTAATAAACGTATTCATGTTTATAAAGTGCAGAAAAGTTACAAGTATTGACGGTATTACGGAAAAGATAGTTAATTTGTAAATGTTTCCTTTTAGTCTTATTGCTAACCCCCAATATGATGCTCCAATAAAACATATAATAATATAAGTATAAAATTCCGCTAAATTTAAATATTTTACATAATTTTCTTTATCAACAATACACAAAGAAGCAATCATAAAAAATGGTAAAAGAGCTAAAAACCCCAACAGTATGTGAATATTTTTTTTTTTAGTTGTACCTATCAATTATCTCATCCATAAATCGAGCCAAAAGGATATCTTTTTTAGTTATTTTTCCCTCGTCATGTGTACTTAATATTACTATTACTCTATTATAAATGTTTGTCCAGTCGGGATGATGGTCTAACTTCTCTGCTTTGAGTGCTATCTCTGTCATCCAAGAAAAAGCTTCTTTAAATGTTTTAAATTTAAATATTTTTTTTACTTTTGTATTATTTTCAATAAAATCCCAATTATTTTTAACAAAATATGATTGTGT
>MDTC01157174.1_pt1 | contig 30009 bp, 28 predicted proteins | sample 811181 | NCBI WGS metagenome assembly MDTC01 (sample SAMN05326644, study PRJNA326480) | marine metagenome | isolation source: seawater | place: Pacific Ocean: North | collected 2011 | reverse complement strand
TAAATTATTTAAAGATAATACCAACTCAAATCTTAAATTGGTGCTTGCAGGATCAAAAAATTTTAATGGTAATAAACAGGTTTATAGAGAAATTAAAAGATATATTTCAAAAAATAATTTAATATCATTTGTAATTATGCCTGGGTACATAAATAAAAAACAAGCTATTTATTATTTTAATAATGCCTTTACTTACGTGTTTCCATCAATTGATGAGGGTTTTGGAATACCATTGATAGAGGCCATGAGAGCGCGAATTCCTGTTATATGCTCAGATATTGAAATATTTAAGGAGATTGGAAATAATTCTGTGATTTATTTTAAAAAACAAGATTATAATGATCTTTATAATCAATTGAAATTAATTTGTAAAGACAAAACAATTGTTGAAAGGCTTGTTTCAAAAGGTATTAAAAGAGCCGATTTATTTAATCAAAAAAACTTTATTAAGGGATTTGAGAAACTCTATTAAAAAAATATTAATTACACATAGTTCTAATGATTATTATGGAGCTAGTAAAGTACTAATTTCTATCATTGATATTTTTATTAATAATGGGTTTGAAGTTTATTTACTATTACCAAATAATGGCCCTTTAAATAATAATGAAACAATAAAAAAAACGAATTTTAAAATCATTAACCTAGGTGTTTTTAGAAAAAGATACTTTACTTTATTTGGTTTGATAAATCGTCTTTACTTTATTATAAAATCATCTTTGTACATAAAAAATTTTTTAAAAAGAAATCAAATTGATTTAGTTTACACTAATACATCTACATTAATTAGCCCATCAATTGCAGCAAAATTTGCTGGAATACCATCAACTTTTCATATTCACGAAATACCTAATAGCAATCCCATTTACTCAAAATTCATTACTACATTTCTAAATATGTTCCCAAGAGAAATTATTTGTGTTTCAAAATCAGTTTATGATTTTTGGATTAAAAATGGATTAAAGAAATCAAAAGCAAAAATTATTTATAATGGGTTCAACATAAAAAAATCCAAGCCTAAAATTCTTAGTAACGATAAAATAGTTTTTACAAGTATTTCAAGGATAATACCATATAAGGGTCATTCACTACTAATAAGAATATTTGAAATGCTTTGTAAAAAAAATAAAAAAATTTATTTACAAATTATTGGAGACACATTACCTGAATATCAACAATATTTTGAAGAATTAAAACTTGATGTTAAAAAAATGGGTTTAAATAATAATATTAAATTTTTAGGTTGGAGAGGGGATATTATAACAATTTTAGATAAGTCTAATTTCTTTATTCATACACCGTTATCACCTGACCCACTTCCAACTGTTATTTTTGAGGCTATTCAGGCTAAAATACCAGTTATAACAAATGAGCTTGGTGGATCATATGAAATTTTAAATAATGGTAAAAATGGACTAATAATTAAAAATGATTTAATGAATGAATCTGTTGATAAAATATTATCATTCATAAAAAACCATGAACTTCAGAAAGAAAATACTGAGATAGCATTTGATTATGTTTGTGAAAATTTCTCTTTAGAAAATTTTGAGAAAAAGATTATAAGAATAATTGGATAAAAAATTAAAAATAGCGATTATTGGTTCTAGGGGATATCCTTATGTTTATTCCGGTTATGAAACTTTAGTTAAAGAGCTTTCTGAAAGGCTAACAAAAAAAGGTCATTATGTAAGAGTATATTGCCATAGTTCTTTGTTTATTAAAAAACCAAAATTTGTAAATGGTATTGAGCTAGTTTATACTCCTTCAATTGAAACTAAATATTTATCACAAATTATAAATTCATTTTTTTCTTTTATTCATGTATGCTTCTCAGATATTGATATTGTTTTTGTAGTTAATTCAGGAAATGGACCATTTGGATTAATTACTAAATTATTTAGGATACCAACTGCTATTAATGTAGATGGACTTGAATGGAAAAGACCTAAATGGAGAGGTCTAGGATCAATTTATTTTAAGTGGGCCTCACGAATGGCCACTTTTTTTTATGACCAAATAATAAATGATTCTGAGGAAATGAGAAAGGTTTATTTGGATCTTTTTAAAATTGATTCTAAAGTTATTGGTTACGGTGCTAACATTAGAAAATCAGAATCATCAGAATTAATAAATAAATGGAATTTGAATCAAAGACAATATTACTTAATTGTAGGAAGATTAATACCTGACAATAATGCAGATTTAATTATAAAAGGTTTTATTAAATCCAACTCGAAAAAGAAATTAGTTGTTGTTGGAGATGTTCCTTATAAAGATTTTTATGCATCAAATTTGAAAAAAATAAAAGATGAAAGACTTATTTTTACAGGTTACGTTAAGGATCAAAACCTATTAGCCGAATTATACCACAACTGTTATGTTTATATTCACGGCCATGAGTTTGGAGGAACTAACCCAACTATGATTAAGGCAATGGCTTATGGATGTTCTATTCTAGCTTTGGACACAGTATTTAATCAAGAAATGCTTCAAAAGGGCAAGTTTGGTTTATTTTTTAAAAAAGACCTTTTTTCAATAACTAATACAATTGATTATTGTGAAAAAGAAATAAGCTTAATTGATAAACTAAGGTTAGATTCTGTAAAAGGAGTTAAAAAAAAATATAGTTGGGACTTCATAATAAATCAATACTTAGAAGTTTTTCAGAAGGTGTTAAAAATCTAAAAAATAAGTGAGTTTAATATTAGCATGAAAGTTGTTAACGTCTCTACCCCGATGATAGTAGGGTTCTGCATAGTCTTCCAATTCCCATTGATAATTTAAACTTCTAATAAATATAATTTTAGATGACAACCAGAGATTTTGGAACTTCTTACTGTATTCAAAGTGAAGATTAAAATCTTTCCAATATCTTCTAAAATCTTTTGCTGAAGAAAAAGCGTTATGATAAAAATCATTATCATGCTCAATGATTTCAGCGCTTATTGCAATTTTATGATTTTTATTAATTTTTTGTAGAGAAAAAAATTGTGAATTACTTCCAGGACCAATACTGCTGCCTAATACCTCACCTTTGTGAGTGTAGCCATCAACAACCCAGGCATGTTCATACCATGAGCCAGCATTTCTCAATAGTTGACCAGCACTTTGCTCCATTTGTGTCCATTCCCAGCTAAACATAAAATTTTTATTATTTATTTTAAAAATTTTATCTAAACCAATAGTTAATGCTCTACTATGATCGGAATCTAAAATCAAATCTCTTAAATTATACTTAGAATCGTTGTGATAAAATTCCACGAAAAATTTAGCTTTAGAGTCTTTCCAAATCCAATTAAGGAAAAGACCTGCAGCCTGATCAGTTTGTCCTTCAACATCATTGTCAACATCATTAGATCTTAATAAATTTCCAAAAACAGGAAAATAATTTGGCTTTCCAGGAATCCAAAAATATCTACCTTTTAAAAATGCATTGTAAAATTGAACCCATCTAACATATCCGATTGTTAAATCATCAATTATTTTAGGAGAGAATGTAATTACTAGGGCTTGTAAATATCTCCAATCTCCTATTTCACCCATTTGATTTCTTTTAGCTACATAAAGTTTTGTTCCTCCAGCTTCGTAGTCAGGATTAGTTGGCGTAAAAAATGAATGTTCCAACCTTCCACTAATCAATTTATATTCAAAAAAGCCTATTTTGGTTTTAATTGGCTTTATAGAAGCAAAGGAAATATGTTTAAAACCTTCAGCATGATTACTCATCATAATTGAGTTTCTTTTAGATGGCCCCCACCATAAATTTTCTGTTGACAAACTCAAATTGAAATTTTTCCATCTTATCCCTATACTTGATTGTCCTAAAAGAGTTCTATTGTGTTGATTATTGCCAAATCTTTCTGGCATGTCAATCCTATTCCAAAGTTTATATCTTTCTGCCCATATCTCCGGATAATGTCCTTCCCAAAATGTATCAAATTTTAAATTTTGTGCAAAGTGATGTTCTGGGTTAAATTTTATATGTAAAGGACCTAGATTAACTTTAAAACCAAATGAAATTAAGTGTTGATATCCTTTATTTGGTATCATACTGCCATTATTTCTATTATATGGGTGATGTGAGTTAAAATCAATAAAATAATCAACAGGAAGAATATCAAATTTTATTGACTCACTTTTATTTTTTAATAAATTTTTTGAATAATTACTAATTAATATGTTTTCATTTTTTAAGTAGGAAAGATTATCTAAATTGATGGGTCTGATTGTATTGGATATATTTGTTTTAATTTCATCATTTAATATTTTGAAAGAAATTTCTTCCTCAATTTGATTATGATTTAAACTAACATATTGACTAAAAGTAATATTAAAAAAAAATAAAAATATTAAGTATTTTTTCATTGGTATTTAATTACTCTAACTCTTAAATTATCAAGAGACCAACTTTCATCACATTTTTCTTGAGGAACCCCATCTTTATCAATTGCATTGGGCTGAAATAGCTCATCAAAAAATCTCATTACAATATTATTGCCTGAGCTTTTAAATCCCTTTTCTATTTTATATAAAGTTGTTTTGCCACCAAAAAATGAATTTGTGCAAACTTCAATTAAATCAACTTTATATGATCCGGTTTTAGGATTATTCTGAAAAGGATATGTTTCTGGATATGATTGTCTTAAGCAATAATTTGAAAAACAAGGACTATTTGAAAAAGTTGTTATGAAGCTATCAGATGATGGATCCTTGAATAAATCCATATCTGGGTTAAACTCTAAAGTCCACTTATCAGGTTTATCTTCTTTAGGGAAGCCATTAAAGTTGCCATCCCAAGATCCGTGAATATAAAGGTCAAATGAAATAAAAACATAGTCATGAGATCCAACCTCCTCAAGAAATAATGTAAATCCATCATTATTAAAATTACCTAAAACAGTACTATTGTTAAATTCAATAAATCCACCACCATCAATATTTTCTAAATTTTCTTCTTCAAAATTATTTTCATAAACAACTTCATTCCTTATCATCTCTGGGTATGAACAAGAATTAATTATGACACAAAAAATTAATAACACAAGTTTCTTCATTTATCAAACTTATTTAATTTTGTGAAATAATCTATGGTCTTAACTAAACCATTATGTAAAGAAACTTTTGGACTCCAGTCTAATATTTTTTTTGCAAGATTTATGTTGGGTTTTCTTTTTTTTGGATCATTTTCTGGAAGTTCATTAAAGCTTAAGTTAACATTCTTATTAATTATATTACTCATAATATCAATTAAATGAAGAATAGTATGTTCATCATTATTACCAATGTTAACTGGATATTGGTAATCCGATTTTAGTAATTTGTTTATACCATTTACAGTGTCACTGATGTAACAAAAAGATCTAGTTTGAGTTCCAGCACCATACACTGTCAATTTTTTATTATTTAATAATTGATTTATAAAATTAGGTATAGCTCTACCGTCATTTATTCTCATCCTTGGCCCATATGTATTAAATATTCTTACAATTCTTATATCCACTGAATATTTATTTTTATACGCAAATGTGATAGCTTCCAAATATCTTTTTGCTTCGTCGTAAACTCCTCTAGGCCCAATAGGATTTACGTTCCCAAAATAGGACTCCTTCTGTGGGTGTTCAAGTGGATCACCATAAATTTCAGATGTGGACGCAACTAGTATAATCGAATTTTTTTCTTTTGCTAATTTTAAAATATTTTCAGTACCTATTGAACCAATTTGAAGAGTTTTAATAGGATATTTTAAATAATCTGATGGGCTTGCAGTAGATGCAAAATGTAAAATATAATCAATTTTTTCATTAATATTTATCTGTTTGCAAACATCATGTTCAATAAAATCAAATAAATTATTATTTTGATGAAGTTTAATATTTTCAAGACTTCCTGTAAGTAAATTATCAATACCTAAAACTTTGTAATTATTTGATAGATAAAAGTCACATAAATGTGAACCAATGAATCCTGCTGCACCAGTTATCAAAATTGTTTTTCTCATTATAAAGTAAATTTAGTTTATTAAATTAAAAATTTTAAGTAATTTTATTACTTGATTTTATGTTAGAAACACTTATTACATCCAAAACAAGACTAAATTTACTCATTAAATTTTTTGTGAATATTGCAAATACGGGTTATTTAAATTCTCTTGCTAATGAATTTGGTGAATCAACTAATTCAGTTAGAAAAGAGCTTAATAATTTGAGTAAAGCTGGGTATTTAAAAAAGCATGAAGACAGCAATAAATTAATATACTCAGCAAATACCAAACATCCTTTATTTGAAACTTTACAATCTATTGTTCGAAAGCACCTTGGAATTGAAGATTTAGTGAATAAAATTTTAGTTAATATTGGAGATATTGAAAAAATCATTCTTTTAGGGGATTATGCAAAGGGAATTGATTCAGGAATTGTTGAAGTTTTAATTGTTGGAAAAAAAATAAATAGGATTTATTTAGATGAGATTCAGCCTAAAATTGAGAAAAAAATTAAACGAAAAATAAATTTTATGGTTTCATCAACAGGAACTAGTCAGTCAGGTCTTGTTGTTTTTGAGATATAATATTTACTTTAAATATGTTCTGTTAATTTTGCATTCACTTTTGTGAATGTTAAAGCGAAGCTATGAATATTGGAATAATTGGTCAAGGATTTGTTGGTAATGCTGTTTACCAAAAATTTAAAAATTTCTTCAAAGTGTTTACATATGATATTAAAGAAGATCTCTGTAACTCTAATTTTGACACTTTAAGAGAGAACTGTAAAATTATTTTTGTGTGTGTTCCAACTCCAATGAAAAATGATGGTTTCTGCGATACAAGTATTGTGGAATCTGTAATTAAAGATCTTTCTATTAATAGAGGCACTATTATTATTAATAAGTCAACTGTTATCCCAGGAACAACAGAAGACTACAATAAAAAATTCAAGAAAATACAAGTTCTTTTTAATCCGGAATTTCTAACTGAAAGAAATGCAGTAAATGATTTTGATAATCAAAATAGAATTATACTTGGAGGCCCAAGACCCGCAACCACTATTGTCAAGAATATTTTTTCAAAGGTTTTTCCATCTGCTCATATAATAAAAACAGGATCAAAACACGCAGAAATGATAAAGTATTTTACAAATTCATTTTTAGCAACAAAAGTTTCTTTTGCAAATGAAATGTATGATTTATGTAAAAAATTAGGGTTGGATTATGATAAAATAGTTGAGTATTCAACTTTAGATGATAGACTTGGAAATTCTCATTTCTCTGTTCCAGGTCCTGATGGTGATTTGGGTTTTGGAGGACATTGCTTTCCAAAAGATTTATCAGCAATTATTAAACTAACAGAGCAGGCTGGAACGGTAAATTACACTCTCAAATCCGTAAAAAAGACAAATGATAGAGTTAGAAAAAATAGGGATTGGGAAAAGATGAAAGGTAGAGCAGTCAATTAAACTATGAGCTATTTATTCACATCTGAATCTGTAAGTGAAGGTCATCCAGATAAGGTTGCTGATCAAATAAGTGATGCATTAATTGATAATTTCATTGCATTTGATAAAAATTCTAAAGTTGCTTGTGAAACACTTGTTACTACTGGACAAGTAATTTTAGCTGGTGAAGTAAAATCTAAAGTTTATTTAGATATACAAACAATAGCTAGAGATGTTATAAAAAAAATAGGGTACAATAAAAGTGAATATTTGTTTGACGGAAATTCATGTGGAATTCTTAGTTACTTACATGAGCAATCTATTGATATAAATAGAGGAGTAGATAGAAAAAAAGTTGAGGAACAAGGTGCTGGTGATCAAGGAATTATGTTTGGTTATGCTTGTAATGAAACAGAAAATTATATGCCTTTGACTTTAGACATAGCAAACAAAATTCTAATTGAATTAGCAGAACTTAGAAGAGAAAATAACGAGATAAAATATTTAAGACCTGATTCTAAATCTCAAGTAACTATCAAATACTCTATTGATAATAAGCCAGAAAAGATAGTATCAATTGTTCTATCAACCCAGCATGATGATTTTGACGATGATAAAATTATGCTTAATAAGATAAAATCAGATATGATTTCTATTTTATTCCCAAGACTTTTGAATAAGTATCCCAGCTACAGTAAGTATTTTGATGATGATATAAAGTATTTTATTAATCCAACTGGGAAATTTGTTATAGGTGGCCCCCATGGTGATACAGGCCTTACAGGAAGAAAAATAATTGTTGATACATATGGCGGTAAAGGAGGTCATGGCGGTGGTGCATTTTCAGGTAAGGATCCCAGCAAAGTGGATAGGAGTGCAGCATATGCTGCGAGGCATATTGCAAAAAATATTGTAGCTGCAGGTTTATCTGATGAATGTTCAGTTCAAATTTCATACGCTATTGGTGTTGCAAGACCTACATCATTGTATATTGATACAAATGGAAGCTCAAAAACTAATTTCTCAGATCAGGAAATTTCCAAAATTATGTTAGATTTATTTGATTTAAGGCCCTTCTTCATTGAAAAAAGATTAAAGTTGAGAAATCCAATTTATTTTGAAACAGCTTCATATGGACACATGGGTAGAAATCCAGAAGTTGTTAAAAAATCATTTATTTCAAGTTCGGGTGATTTAAAAGAAATTGAAGTTGAACTTTTCACTTGGGAAAAATTAGATTATGTTGATATAATTAAAAAAAGATTTAATATAAAATAATGGGTATAAAAAATCACATAAATTATAAGGTTAAAGATATTAAATTAGCTGAGTGGGGAAGAAAAGAAATCAATTTGGCTGAATCAGAAATGCCTGGTTTAATGGCTTTAAGATATGAGTATGGTAAAACAAAACCATTAAAAGGAGCAAGAATTGCAGGGTGCTTACACATGACCATTCAAACAGCAGTTTTAATTGAGACATTGGTTGAATTGGGCGCAGAAGTTACATGGAGCTCATGTAATATTTTTTCCACACAAGATCACGCAGCAGCAGCAATTGCAGCAGCAGGAATTTCCGTTTATGCATGGAAGGGAATGAATGAGGAGGAATTTAATTGGTGTATTGAACAAACAATCTTTTTTGGTAAAAAAAGAGAACCTCTAAATATGATACTAGATGATGGAGGCGATTTAACCAATATGATTTTTGATCATTATTCTGACCTTGTTACAGGTATTAAAGGTCTTTCTGAAGAGACTACCACAGGTGTTCACAGACTCTATGAAAGAATGAAAAATAATACATTACCTATTCCTGCAATTAATGTAAATGATTCTGTTACCAAATCAAAATTTGATAATAAGTACGGTTGTAAGGAAAGTGCGGTTGATGCAATTCGAAGAGCTACTGATATTATGATGGCCGGTAAAAAAGTAGTTGTTGCTGGTTACGGTGATGTTGGTAAGGGAACAGTAGCTTCTTTTTCTGGTGCAGGTGCAATAGTTACTGTTAGTGAAATTGATCCAATCTGTGCATTACAAGCTGCTATGGATGGATATCAGGTTAAAAAGATGGTAAATGTAATATCTGAAGCTGATATTATAATAACAGCAACAGGAAACAGAGATATAATAAAAGAAAGTCATTTTAGAATGATGAAGGATAAAGCTATTTTATGTAACATAGGCCATTTTGATAATGAAATTGATATGTCATGGTTAAATAATAATTATGGGCATAAAAAAACTGAAATTAAACCACAGGTTGATATTTATGATCTTGATGGTAAGGATATAATTATTCTAGCTGAAGGTAGATTAGTAAATTTGGGTTGTGCAACTGGTCATCCGAGTTTTGTTATGAGTAATTCATTCACGAACCAAGTTTTAGCCCAAATTGAATTATGGAAAAATTTCAATAATTATGAAAAAAAGGTTTATATGCTTCCTAAACATCTTGATGAAAAAGTTGCAAGACTTCATTTAAAAAAATTGGGAGTTGAGCTCGAAGAATTAAATGAAAATCAAGCTAAATATATAGGGGTAAACGTTGAGGGACCATTTAAACCAGATTATTACAGATATTAAATATGAAGAAAACAGCTTTTATCACTGGAATAACTGGACAAGATGGTGCATATCTTGCTGAGTTTTTATTAAAAAAAGGATATACTGTTCATGGTTTGAAGCGAAGGTCTTCGTTGTTTAATACCGATAGAATTGATCATTTATATCAAGACCCACACTCTGAAAATAAAAATTTTATTTTGCATTATGGGGATATGACAGATAGTACAAATATAATTAGATTAATTCAGCAAATACAACCAGATGAAATCTATAATCTTGCGGCTATGAGTCATGTCAAAGTTTCATTTGATATGCCAGAATATGTTGCAGATGTTGATGGTGTAGGAACATTAAGAATTTTGGAGGCTGTAAGATTATTAAATCTTGACAAGAAAACAAAGATATATCAGGCCTCAACATCTGAGCTATATGGCTTAGTTCATGAAAGTCCACAAAAAGAAACAACACCTTTTTACCCTAGATCACCATATGCAGTTGCAAAAATATATGCTTATTGGATAACTGTCAACTACCGTGAGGCATATGGTATTTTTGCTTCTAATGGAATTCTATTTAACCATGAATCCCCAATTAGAGGAGAGACATTTGTAACAAGAAAAATTACTAGAGCTGTTTCAAGAATTGCACTTGGACTACAAGATAAATTTTATATTGGTAATTTAAATGCTATGAGAGATTGGGGGCATGCAAAAGACTATGTTAGAATGATGTGGATGATTTTACAAGCTGATCAACCTGAGGATTGGGTTATATCTACTGGTATTACAACTACCATAAGAGATTTTATAATAATGGCATTTAATCATATAGGCGTGGAATTAACTTTCAAGGGTAAAGGTTTAAATGAAATAGGTTTAATTAAATCATGTTCCAACCCTGATTATAAGCTTGAAATTGGAAAAGAAATTTTATCTGTTGATCCAAAATATTTTAGGCCTACAGAAGTTGACTACCTTTGTGGAGACTCTACAAAAGCACGTGAAAAATTAGGTTGGGTTCCTGAAATAAAACTAAACGAGCTTGTTGAAGATATGATGAGTTCAGATTTATCTTTTTTTAAAAAAGATCAGTATTTGAAAGATGGCGGTCATGACACACTAAATTATTTTGAGTAAATGTTTTCAAAAACAATAAAAATATATATCGCTGGTCATAATGGTATGGTTGGATCTGAGTGCTTAAATACCTTGAAAAATGCCGGATATAATAATTTAATTTATAAATCTTTCAATGAACTTGATTTAAGAAATCAAAATCAAGTTTATAATTTTATTAATAAAGAAAAACCATCAATAATAGTTAATGCTGCTGCAAAAGTTGGAGGGATATTAGCTAATGATTCTAAGCCTTATGACTTTATTATGGATAATTTATTGATTCAAAACAATTTAATTGATTCTGCTTTTAAATTAAATATTGAAAAATTTATTTTTCTTGGTAGCTCATGTATTTATCCTAAATTTTCAAAACAACCTATAAAAGAAGAATATTTATTAACAGGGGATTTAGAGCCAACTAATCAATGGTACGCAATTGCCAAGATATCAGGTGTTAAATTAATTGAATCCTTAAGAAAGCAACATAATTGTAATTACACAGCATTAATGCCAACAAATCTCTATGGCCCAAATGATAACTTTGATTTAAAATCATCACATGTTCTTCCCTCCATGATTAGAAAATTTCATGAGGCTAAGAAAAATAATAGTGAAGTTGTAAAACTTTGGGGAACTGGATCTCCTAAAAGAGAATTCCTACATGTTAATGATTTGGCAAAGGCAGTTTTATTTTTAATAGAAAATGATTGTAATTCTCATATATACAATGTTGGAAGTGGAATTGATTTAACTATAAAAAAGTTAGCACAAACTGTAAAAAAAATAATTGGGTATAATGGAAAAATTTATTGGGATTTAAATAAACCAGATGGAACCCCAAGAAAACTATTGGATTCTTCAAAAATTAAAGATTTAGGTTGGAAACATGAGATTAATTTGAATGATGGAATTAAGTCTACTTATAATTGGTTTCTTAATAATGAAACCAAACTAAGAAAATTAAAAATTAATTAATTGTTAGTAACAGTAACAGGATATCCAGGTCAATTAGCCTCTGAGTTTAAATCCAAAACACAAAATGACGATAGGTGGATTTTTCTCAGCATTAATGATTTAGATATTACCAATGAGAAAAAGGTTTTTACTTATTTTAATCAAAATAAAACTGATTATATAATTAATTGTGCTGCTTACACAAATGTGGATAGAGCTGAGTCAGAACATGAAAGTGCATTCAGCGTTAATTGTAATGCTGTTAAGAATCTTTTGGAGGCGTGTAAATTAAATAATATTAAGTTAATTCATTTCTCAACTGATTATGTTTTTAATGGTAAAAGTAAAAAAGCGTATGATGAAAATGATTCTACAAATCCTAAAGGAATCTACGGTATGTCCAAAAAAGAGGGTGAGGATTATATTATAAATTCAAATGTAAAAAGTTTAATAATTAGAACATCTTGGTTATACTCAACTTTTGGAAATAATTTTGTAAAAACAATTATAAAAATCTCTGATAAAAATGAAATTAATATTGTTCAAGATCAATTAGGATCTCCAACCTATGCATCTGATTTAGCTGATGTAACAATTAAAATAATTAATTCTAATAATTATAAATGGGTATTTGGAGAAGTTTTTCATTTTTGTAATGACGGGAGTTGTTCTTGGTTTGAATTCGCCAGTGAAATATTTAAAGTTTTGAATATTAATACAAAAATAAATCCTGTATCAAGTATAGATTTTAATAGTAAAGTGGATAGACCAAAATATAGTGTTTTAAATAATTATAAAATCAAAAAAACATTTGATATAGAAATTAATGATTGGAAAAAATCATTATACATTATGCTGTCAAAATTATAAAGCAATATGAATATTTTAATAACTGGAGGTGCTGGGTTCATTGGCTCTCACTTAGTAAGATTAATGACAAAAAAGTATCCTAAATACAACATTTTTAATTTGGATATTTTAACATATGCAGGGAATTTAGAAAACTTAAAAGATATTGAGTTATATCCAAATTATAAATTCATTAAATGCGACCTTAGAAATTTAAACGATCTACAAAAAATTTTTAATGAATATCAATTTGATGGTATAATACACTTGGCCGCAGAGTCACATGTTGATAGATCTATACATGATCCTATATCTTTTGTTGAAACAAATGTCATCGGGACTGTGAATTTATTAAATGTAGCAAAAGATCAATGGGGCAAAGATTTTTCATCGAAAAGATTTTATCATGTAAGTACAGACGAGGTTTATGGATCACTGGGAGATACTGGACTTTTCACTGAAAAAACAGCTTATGATCCTAGATCACCTTATTCAGCTTCAAAGGCGAGTTCTGATCACTTTGTTAGAGCATATGGTGAAACGTATAAACTTCCATATGTGATATCAAATTGCTCAAATAATTATGGAGAATACCATTTTCCTGAAAAATTTATTCCATTATTAATTAATAATATTTTGAACAATAAAAAATTACCTATTTATGGCGATGGTAATTTTACCAGAGACTGGTTGTATGTTAGGGATCATGTTAACGCAATAGATTTAATTTTTCATAAATCTAAAAATTTTGAAACTTATAATATTGGAGGGTTTAATGAGATTAAAAATATTGATCTTGTAAAAATATTATGTGAGAAAATGGATTTCAAATTAGGTCGTAAATCAGGTACAAGTAATAAACTTATTACTTTTATAAAGGATCGTCCTGGCCATGACAGGCGATATGCAATCGATGCAGAAAAAATAAATACTGACCTTGGATGGTCACCCTCAGTAAACTTTGACCAGGGTATATCTTTAACAATTGAATGGTATTTAAAAAATCAAAAATGGCTTAAAAATGTAATATCTGGTGATTATAAAGAATATTATAATAAGCAATATAAATAATGAAAGGAATTGTTTTAGCAGGTGGTTCAGGTACAAGGCTTTATCCCATAACTAAAGGTGTTTCAAAGCAGCTTCTTCCTATATACGATAAACCAATGATATATTATCCAATTTCTGCTTTAATCAAAGCAGGAATAAGTGAAATCTTAATAATTTCAACTCCTCACGATTTGCCAAGTTTTAAAAAACTTTTAGGCAATGGTAATCAGTGGGGTTTAAATTTTAGCTATGCTGAACAATTAAAGCCTAATGGTCTAGCAGAAGCATTTATAATTGGAAAAGAATTTATCGGAAAAGATTCAGTTTGTTTAGTTTTGGGTGATAATATATTCTATGGTGAAGGATTCTCAGATCTTTTAAAAAATGCAAAACAAAATGTTACAAATAATCATCGTGCCACTGTCTTTGGTTATTATGTAAAAGATCCAGAGAGATATGGAGTTGTAGAATTCAAAGATAATAAAGCCATATCCCTTTTAGAAAAACCCAAGAATCCAAAATCAAATTACGCAGTTGTTGGAATATATTTTTATCCCAACTCAGTTATTGAAATTGCAGAAAATATACAACCATCAGAAAGAGGTGAATTAGAAATTACAACAGTAAATCAAGTTTTTTTAAAAAATGGGCAGCTTGATGTTGAGTTAATGGGCAGGGGTCATGCATGGTTGGATACTGGTACTCACGAGTCTTTATCGGAAGCTGGCGAATTTGTTAAAGCCTTGGAAAAAAGACAAGGTTTAAAAATAGCTTGTATTGAAGAAAACGTTTTACAGGAAGGCTTTATTACAAAAAATGAAGCAATGAATTTAGGTGTCGAGTTATATAAAACATCATACGGAAAATATATTATTGATAGGGTTAAAAAATGGAAGTATTAAAATCTAAAATTGATGGTTTATTAGTCTTTAAACCAAATATTTTTAAAGATAAAAGAGGTTATTTTATGGAATCTTACACTGAAAGCTTTTTCAATAAAAATTATCCAAATATAAATTTTGTCCAGGAAAATGAATCTTACTCAAAAAAAGGAGTTTTGAGAGGACTGCATTTTCAGATCCCACCAAAAAGTCAATCAAAATTAGTCAGAGTTATTTATGGAGAGGTTTTAGATGTTGCTGTTGATTTAAGGTTAAATAGTAAAACCTTTGGTCAGCATGAGTCAATTATTTTATCGGGTGAAAATAAAAAGCAATTTTTTATTCCAAAAGGGTTTGCTCATGGATTTATTGTCTTAAGTAAGTTTGCAATTGTATCTTACAAAGTTGATAATTATTATTCACCATTACATGAATCTAGTATTATTTATAACGATAATAATCTTAAGATAGATTGGAAATTTGAATCAGATAAATTAATTGTTTCTGAAAAGGACTTAAAATTAGACACACTCGTTAATTACACTAAAAAAATATAAATGAATATAAAATTATCGATTATAGGTTTAGGTTACGTAGGATTACCACTAGCTATTGAATTTGCAAAATACTTTCCAACAGTTGGTTTTGATATTAATTTAGATAGAATTAAAGAGCTAGAATTAGGTAAAGACCATACCTTAGAGGTTAGTGAATCTAGCATAAATAAAAGCTTAATTAAACATAATCCTAAGTTTAATGAAACAGGGTTTTTTCCAACAAATTACATTGATAACTTAAAAGACTCTAATTTTTATATTATCACAGTTCCAACGCCTGTTAATAGCGATAATAAGCCTAATTTAAACCCGCTTTATTCAGCTTGTAGAATTATTGGACCAATTATAAATAAAAATGATATAGTTGTTTTTGAAAGCACAGTTTACCCAGGTGCAACCGAGGAATTTTGTGTTCCGATTTTAGAAAAACAAAGTCAATTAAAACTTAATGAGGACTTTAGTGTAGGTTATTCACCTGAAAGAATTAACCCCGGTGATAAAAAAAGAACATTGACAAATATTATAAAATTAGTTTCTGGATCTAATAAACAAGCATTAACAATAATTGATAAAATTTATTCAAAAATAATAAAGGCAGGCACATTTAAAGCTTCATCCATTAAAGTTGCTGAGGCAGCTAAAGTGATTGAAAACTCTCAAAGAGATATTAATATTGCATTCGTTAATGAGCTAGCAATCATTTTTAATAAAATGAATATTGACACGAATGAAGTTTTAGATGCTGCTAGTACAAAATGGAACTTTTTACCTTTTAGACCTGGTCTTGTTGGTGGTCATTGTATTGGTGTTGATCCTTACTATTTAGCTGAAAAGTCTATTGAGCTTGGCTACCATCCCAACATTATATTGTCAGGAAGGAGTCTTAATGATTCGATGGGTAAATATGTTGCTGATTTATTCGAAGAAAGATTAAATGAAAATAATATAAAGGTTAAAAATGCAAATGTTTTGATTCTTGGAATAACATTTAAAGAAAATTGTCCTGATATTAGAAATACAAAAGTTGTTGATTTAATTAACAATTTAAATAAAAAAGGAATGAATTTGACGATTTATGATCCATGGGCAAATGAAAAAGAAGTTTTAAATGAATATGAGTTAAGTATATCTATAAAGATTCCTAAAAAGAAATATGAAGGAATTGTACTCGCAGTTGCTCATAATCAATTCAATGAAATTAACTTACCCGATTTAAAGTCAAAAAAATCAATTGTATTTGATATAAAAGGAATGTTAGGAGATAAAGCTGATTATAGATTATAGATATGGAAGTTCAAAAACTACAAAATTTAAGGATTCTAGTGACTGGAGGTGCAGGATTTATTGGTTCTAATTTGTGCGAATTTCTTTTAAATAAGGGTTGTATTGTTTCTTGTTTAGATAATTTATCAACTGGAAGAATTGATAATTTAGAATATTTTATTGAGCATAAAAATTTTAATTTTATTGATGGAGACATTAGGGACTTAAAATGTTGTAAAAAGGCAACAAAAAATATAGATTTTGTTTTACATCAAGCAGCTCTAGGAAGTGTTCCTAGATCAATTATAGATCCAATCACCACCAATGAAGTAAATATTAATGGTTTTCTTAACATGTTAATCGCCTCAAGAGATAATAATGTTAAAAGATTTATTTATGCTGCAAGCAGTTCAACATACGGAGACTCCACACAACTACCCAAAATTGAAAATGAAATTGGCAATCCATTATCACCTTACGCAATTACAAAATATGTAAATGAACTCTACGCAATAAATTTTCATAAACTATATAATCTAGACACAATTGGATTAAGGTATTTTAATGTTTTTGGAAGAAGGCAAGACACTAATAGTGTTTATGCAGCAGTTATTCCGAAGTTTGTAAAACAAATGATTAACGGAAAATCACCAACAATTAACGGTGATGGAAGTTATTCAAGAGATTTTACTTATATAGATAATGTAATTCAAATGAATATTTTATCAATACTAACAAATAATAAAAACTCCCTAAATCAAATTTACAATACAGCATATGGAGAGAGAAATTCCTTGATTAATCTATTTAATTCTTTGAGACAAAACTTAGGATTAATTAATCAAAGTATTTTGAAAATAAAACCCAAATTTGGTCCAATTAGAGATGGAGATATTCCACACTCTCATGCGTCCATAGAAAAAGGTAAAAAACTTTTAGGATACGATCCAAAATATAATTTAAATGAGGGTTTAAAAGAAGCCGTAAAATGGTATTATAAAAATTTAAAATAATGAACTTAAGACAAAAATCAATTTTAATAACAGGCGGCACAGGTTCGCTAGGAAAAGCACTAACAAAATATATTTTTTTACATCACCCTGATGTAAAAAAAGTGGTTATTTATTCAAGAGATGAACAAAAGCAATTTCAAATGGCACAAGAATTTCCTGCGGAAAAATATCCTCAGATTAGATTTTTTATAGGTGATGTAAGAGATGAGGAAAGAATAAACAGAGCTTTTCAAGGAATTGATTATGTAATACATGCAGCTGCTATGAAACATGTCCCAATTGCAGAATATAATCCTGATGAGTGTGTTAAAACAAATATAGGAGGAGCAAATAATATTATAAATGCAGCATTAAAAAATACAGTAAAAAAAGTAGTTGCATTAAGCACAGATAAAGCTTGTGCACCAATTAATTTATACGGTGCAACTAAGCTTACATCAGACAAATTATTTGTTGCAGCTAACAATATTACTGGAGAAAATAAAATAAAATTTTCTGTTGTTAGATATGGAAATGTTATGGGATCAAATGGTTCTGTTATTCCATTTTTCATAAATAAAAGTAAGGAAGGTGTTCTTCCAATTACTGATAAAAACATGACTAGATTTAATATTTCTTTAATTGATGGTGTAAAAATGGTAATGCATGCACTTTTCAATGCCTGGGGAGGTGAGATTTTTGTTCCTAAGATACCTTCTTATAAAATTTTAGATGTTGCTGATGCAGTTTGTAATAGATGTGAGAAAAAAATTGTTGGGGTTAGACCTGGTGAAAAAATTCATGAAGAAATGATAACAGCCTCTGACTCTTTCAACACCTATGATATTAATAAATATTATGTAATTCTCCCTGTTGTAACAAAATGGAACATAGATGAATTTATCAATGAATTTTCAGCTAAAAAAGTAAAACCTGGGTTTAGTTATAACTCTGGAACTAATGATAATTGGGAATCTGTAAGTTCATTAAAAAGACTGATTAAAGAACATGTTCAATCAAATTAATCAATGATATGAAACCAATTCCTTACGGAAGACAAAATATTGATAATGATGATATTGATGCAGTAGTATCTGTTTTAAAGTCAGATTATTTGACACAGGGTCCTAAAGTTCAAGAGTTCGAAAAAAAATTTGCAGAATATATTGGATCAAAGTATGCTGTTGCTGTCAACAATGCTACAGCTGGGTTACATCTTTCGGTTCTTGCTTTAAATTTAAATAAAGGTGATAGGGTCATTACAAGTCCAATTACTTTCGCAGCTTCCGCTAATTGTATTCGATATGTAGGAGCAGAGGTTTGGTTTGCTGATATAAATCCAAATACTTATTTATTGGACATTAATTCAGTCAAAAAATTAGTTGAATCTAAACCAAAAGGATTTTTTAAAGGTATAATTCCAGTAGATTTTGCTGGTCTTCCGATAAATATGGAAGATTTTAGACTTTTTGCAGATAATCATGATCTTTGGATTATTGAAGACGCATGTCATGCACCTGGCGGATATTTTATTGATAGCATAGGCGAAAAAAACTTTTGTGGAAATGGTAATTATGCAGATATCGGAGTTTTTTCTTTTCATCCAGTAAAACACATTGCTTGTGGAGAGGGTGGTATGTTGACTACTAATTCTAAAAAAATATATGAAAAGTTACTTCTTCTCAGAACCCATGGAATTACCAAACAAGATTTAGATGATAGCCATGGTAAATGGTACTATGAAATGAAAGAACTTGGCTTTAATTACAGATTGACTGACTTTCAAGCTTCTTTAGGAATTACTCAGCTAGCCAAGAATCAAGATAGTGTAAAACGAAGAAATGAAATTTCATCTAATTACAAAAAAGCATTCAAAGGAAAAATTAAATTTCAGGATTTACCTCGAGGAAGGTATAACGCACACCATCTATTTATTATTGAGGTTGAAAACAGAAAAGAATTATATGATTTTCTACACTCAAAAGGAATTTTAGCTCAAATCCATTACATTCCAATTCATATGTTTCCTTATTATCGAAGAATAGGTTACCAAGACGCAAATCTGAGTAAATCTGAAAAATATTACAAAAGATGCATTAGTTTACCTATGTATCCAACACTAACAAACAAGGAGCAAAATTTTGTTATCAAACAAGTAAATAAATTTATCAATGGGTAATATTTGTATTATACCTGCAAGAGGCGGAAGTAAAAGAATTCCAAAAAAAAATATCAAAGAATTTCTTGGCAAACCAATTATTGCTTATTCCATTAGTGCAGCAATTAATTCTAATTTATTTGATGAAGTAATGGTTTCAACAGACGACATTGAAATTGCTGATTTAGCAAAAAAATTCAAAGCAAAAGTACCCTTTATGAGATCTGCTAAAAACTCTGATGATTTAGCAACCACATGTGATGTTTTGTTAGAAGTAATACAAAATTATGATAATCTAAATATGGAATTTGAAAATATTTGTTGTTTGTACCCATGTGCTCCTTTTGTTACAACTAAATTATTATCAAGAGCTTATAATCACTTAATTGAAAATGAATATGACTCTGTCTTGCCAATCGCAGCTTTTAGATCGCCCATACAAAGAGCTTTAAGAGTTGATAATGATAAATTATCGATGATATATGAAGAAAATTCAAATACTAGGTCGCAAGATTTAGATAAATGTTTTTATGATGTAGGGCAATTCTACTGGCTCAGAAAAAATAAATTAGTAGAAAATAGAAAATTGTTAATGTCAAATAGTGGAGCCATTAAGATTTCAGAGTTAGATGCTCAAGATATTGATAATATTACTGATTGGAGACTAGCTGAATTAAAATTTAAATTAAATAGAAATGTTTCCAAATAAATATGCTTGTTTAAAAAAAATGAAATTTAGCTGCGGTGAGTACAAAATTGTACCAATAAGATTTGAAGATAGGATTGACATTATGAATTGGCGAAATGAACAAATCTATCATTTAAGACAATATGAAATCTTAACAAAACCAAATCAAGAAAAATATTTTAATGATATTGTTGCCAATTTATTTCATAAAGAAACACCTAATCAAATTTTATTTTCATATCTAAAAAACAGTAAATGCATTGGCTACGGTGGTTTGGTACACATTAATTGGAAAGATAAAAATGCTGAAATATCATTTATAATGGATACAAAATTGGAAAAAGAAGAATTTCAATTTCATTGGACAACTTTTCTTTCTCTCATAGAGGAAGTTGGTTTTAACGAATTAAAAATGCATAAAATTTTCACATATGCATTTGATCTTAGACCGCACCTTTACACTGCACTTGAACAGGCAAATTATTTCAAAGACGGAGTTTTGAAGGAACACCTTTATTTTAATAATAAATATTTGGACGTTGTTATTCACTCTAAAATAAATACTTACAAATGAAGTTAGGTATACTAGCAAGTGGAGATATTGGAAAAGATACTTTGGAGAAAATTATTTCAGATTATGAAATATATTTTGTTTTAACTGACAGTAATTCTATTGGCGTTATTGAATTATGTAAAAACTATAAAATTCCTTTTTTCAAAGGAAATCCTAGAAATGGAAGTGCATATGAATTTGTTAAAAATTATGAAATTGATGTAATAATTTCAATTAACTATTTATTTTTAATTAAATCTGATATTATTGATCATCCAAAAATTTTGTCTTTTAATGTGCATGGCTCTTTGCTTCCAAAGTATAGAGGCAGAACACCACATGTTTGGTCGATTATAAATAACGAAAAATGCACAGGTATTACTGCTCATTTAATAGATATAGGTTGTGATTCAGGTGATATAATAACTAAAATTAAAATTCCAATTAATGAAAATGATACTGGATTTGATCTATTGAATAAATATAAATCCAAGTATTATAATTTAGTAAAAGATGTTATTGGAAAAATAGAATCTGGTAAACTTAATTTGATCAAACAAGATGAGAAATTGTCAACATACTATGGAAAAAGAAGTCCTGAAGACGGAAAAATAAATTGGGATTGGCAAAAACAGAGAATTAAGAATTGGGTAAGAGCTTTATCTTATCCTTACCCAGGAGCATTTTCATATTTTGATAATAAAAAAATAATAATTGATGAAGTAATAGATTCTAATATTGGTTTTAAATATGATGTTCCAAATGGAACAATTATAGTCAATGAACCAAATATTATTGTGAAAACTTCAAATGGTACATTGGAACTTAAAAAATTAAGAAAATCAGTAACATTTAATATTGGTGATAAATTAATATAATTATGAATAAAAAAACATTTATTATTGCTGAACTATCAGCTAATCATAATGGTGATTTAAACATTGCTTTGGAAAGCATTAGAGCTGCTAAAAGAACTGGTGCAGATGCAATCAAAATACAAACTTATACAGCTGATACTTTAACTATTGACTCTAAAAATGAATATTTCAAGATTAATCATGGAACAGCTTGGGATGGAGAATATTTATATGATTTATATAAAAGAGCTTATACACCTTGGGAATGGCATAAAGATATTTTTAGGGTTGCAAATGAAGAAAGAATTATTTGTTTTTCATCTCCTTTTGACAATTCTGCTATCGATTTATTAGAAGAATTAAGAAATCCGATATACAAGATTGCATCCTTCGAAATTCAAGATATACCACTCATAGAGTACGCAGCAAGTAAGGGGAAACCTATGATAATATCTACTGGAATTGCCGAGATTGAAGATATTGAACTGGCTATTGAAACTTGTAAAAAAGTTGGTAATAATGATATAACTATTTTAAAATGTACATCTGCTTATCCTGCAGATCCTGAAGATGCAAATTTATTGTCAATTCCAGATATCAAATCTAGATTTAATGTAAAGGTGGGATTATCTGATCACACAATTGGTATTGAAGCTCCCATAGTTGCAACTACCCTTGGAGCAACTGTGATTGAAAAACATTTTATCTTGGATAAATCAATCGGTGGTCCAGACGCTCATTTCTCATTGGATGAAGAGGGGTTTACTCATATGGTAAAAGCTATACGAAATGCTGAGAAAATGATGGGCAAAGTTGATTACGAAATGACAGAAAAAAAGAAAAAAAGCAGGCAATTTTCTAGATCTTTATTTGTTACCCAAGATGTGAAATCTGGTGAAAAAATAACTAAAAAAAATGTCAGAAGTATCCGCCCCGGTTTTGGTATGCATCCTAAGTTTCTGTCTGAAATAATTGGTAAAGAATTTACAAAGAATATCGAAAAAGGCACTCCAATGTCTTTTGACTTAATTAAATAAATAAACAAATGATTGCAATAATCTTAGCAGCAGGATATGGAAATAGAATGAGACCTTTGACTGATAATGAACACAAAACTTTATTGAAAATCAATAATATTACTATAATTGATAATATTATTGATTCATTAATTACTAATTCAATAAATAAAGTAGTAATTGTTACAGGATACAGGGCAAATGAATTAAAAAAATATTTATTAAATAATTACAATAATGTTAATTTCCAATTTGTATATAACAAAGATTTTAAAACAACTAACAATATTTTTTCCCTATCACTTGCTTTTAAAAAAATTGAAATTGATTCTGATATTATTTTAATAGAATCAGATCTTATATATGATCATAAAATAATAGAAAACCTAATAAAATCCTCAAAAAAAAATATTGCATTAGTATCTAAATACCATTCAGGCATGGATGGTACAGTTGTTAAAATAGGTTCAAAAAATAAGATTACAGAGGTAATTCCACCACACCTTCAAGACTCTGATTTTTCATTTTCAGATAAATTTAAAACCTTAAATATTTATAAGTTTTCTCAAGATTTTACAAACAATATTTTTTCAAAACTTTTAAATTATTATTCTGAGGTTATTGATGATAATTGTTATTATGAGTTAGTATTAGGAATTTTAATTTATATGCAAAAAGAGGATATTTATTCTTTATTGGTAGATAATAGAGATTGGATTGAGGTAGACGATACTAATGATATTAGAATTGCCGAGTATAAATTTGCTAAGAGCCAAAAAAAAGATATTCTTGGTAAAGCCTGGGGTGGGTATTGGAACTATGATATAATAGATTTCTCATTTATCAGGAATATGTATTTTCCAACTCCTTCAATGATTGCAGATGTTAAAAACAATATTGAAGAATTAATTTGGAATTATGGTTCGTCCAATAAAATCTTCAATCAAAAATTATCATATTACTTGCTTAAAGACGAATCTAAACTATGCGCCCTGAACGGTGCTGCACAAATTTATCCTTTTATAAACAACAAATATTCAAATTCTAGGGCGCTGATTCCAAATCCTACTTTTGGAGAATATGAAAAAATATTTAATAATAAAGATTACTATGGGGATAATGGCTCATTTAATTTTAACGAAATATCAAAAAAAATCCTCAACAATGATATTATTGTTTTTGTTAACCCAAATAATCCAACTGGAACTATGGCTAAAACAGAAAATATTTTTGAACTAATTAAAAAGTATCCAATGAAGTTATTCATAATTGACGAGTCATTTATTGATTTTTCAAATTCACCCTCTGTTTCAGAAATGCCAAATGCAGATTTACTGGATAATTTCCTAATTATCAGAAGTATGAGTAAAAGTCATGGATTTCCCGGAGTTAGAATAGGTTATGTTTATTCAAATAATTTAAAAATGATCAAAGACATTAGTCAATCTCTTCCTGTTTGGAATTTTAATTCTGTTGCTGAATATTTTTTAGAAATTATGTTAAAATATAGAAATGAATTTGATAAATCCATTGAAAAAACAATTTCTGATAGATTAGAATTTTCTAATCTCTTGAAAAAACAAGATTGGGTTGAAAGAGTTTTTAATAGTGAATCAGATTTTATTTTAGTAGAAACTAAAGCTAAAATTGCAGAACTAATTAATGAATTATTGGAATTTCATAATATTTATATTAGAGAGATTAGTAATAAATTTAAAGACGGTAAAACTTACTTTAGATTTGCAGTAAGAACTGGTTACGAAAATAAACTGGTTATTGAAAAAATTTCCTCTCTTATAAATTAGTATGGTCTACTACGATACTTGGCATCACTTACCTGAATCTATTGATCTCTCTGTTCCCTTGAAAAACAGAGAAAATACATTTAAAGAATTAAAAAAAGTTGTATCAATTTTAAATGATAGTCTCAAAACAAAATATTTTTTTAGCTGTGGCACCGCTTTAGGTATTTTAAGAGATAATAAATTGATTGATTGGGATACAGATATTGATATTGATTTAATAAATCCAACAGACAAAGAGCTGGAATATTTAACGAATCAGATGCTCAAAAATGATTACAGTATGTATAGACTTTTAAAAAAAAATGGAAGATATATTCAATTAGTATTTGTTAAAAAACCATACCATTCAATTGATTTTTGTATTTGGTATAATCACTTTGATGGTTATATAAATGATATTCCAGAAACAATTTTTTTAAAAAGAGTTCATAGTAAGTCATTGTACGATGAATTTAAAGAAATAAAATTTAATAATATCAATATCCAATTACCAAAAAATCATATTAAATATTTTGAATCACTTTATGGAAAAAACTGGGAAAAACCAAAAAAGTATTCGTTTTGGATTAGTAATGCAAATGATTTGAGAATTGATTTTAACTTATTTAGGGTTTTTTTTAAAATACTTTGGAAATTTAAAATTGTTAGAAAAAAAATAGTTTAGTTGAAAATCTTTAAAAACTCAGTAATTTATATACTTGTTTCCGTAATAAGCGGGGGATTATCGTTTCTATTTCTACCTATATTAACATCATTCTTAAGCGCAGATCAATTTGGAACACTTGAATTATATAGATCATCTATAGCTTTATTACAGGGCTTATTTATTTTTGGATCTAATACATTAATTTTTGGAAATTATTTTAAGTGGACAAAAAAAGAATTAAAAATCTTTATACATAATGCTATTTTTATTTCTTTAGTAGTTGGATCTGTAATTTTATTTGCAGTACTTTTTTTTCCTAATCTTCAGGATATTATTTTTCAGAGATATTCTATTCCGTTAATTGTTATTTTAATTGGAATTTTAACTTCATTAATTCAGTCAATAACTGCAATTCAAACTACTTTATTTCAAATTGAAGGTAAATCAATTTCATACGCATTATTTGTAGTAGGATTTTCTTTATCCTCTTTATTAATCTCTTACTACTTTTTAGAATATAAAAATTACGGGTGGAAGTCAGTAGTTTATGGAATTTTATTTGCATCCACAATATTTTTTCTCTTAACAATTTGCATTTTTTACAAGAGCAAAATTGGGATTATAAATCCATTTAATAAAGTCAAAATGATTTTATTCTTAGGTTCTCCACTAATATTAACCCACATAGGAGGTTGGGTTATTGAGGCATTGGATAAATTTATGATTTCAGATTTAATAGATATAAGTGCGACAGGTATTTATGCTGTAAATTATAAATTTGGGATTATAGTTATGATGATACAGGTTGGAATAATTAGGGCTTGGTCCCCATTTTTCTACAAGGAGATTGCTAAAAACAACAACGAATCTAAAGTTAAAATCATAAGATATACTTATTGGTTAATACTAATTTTATTTTTAATGACAATATCTATAATAATGATATCTCCTTTTTTATTTGATATTTTTATAGTAGATGACTCCTATCAATTTTCCTGGGTAATAATTGTATTGGTCTCTTTTGCATATTTTTTTGATGGATTATGGAAAATTTTTAATTGTTACCTAATAAATAAAAATTTAACAAGTTACTATGCTTATACACTAATTATAAGTGCAATTCTAAATGTAGTATTAAATTTTTATTTTATTAAAGAGATTGGTGTTAACGGAGCCGCTTTAGCCACTTTTATATCTTTCTTTGTTGGAGGATTTTTTGCATTTGTTTTATCTATAAAAACTGAAAATATGCCATGGTTATATTTTATGTATAAAAAATGAAAAAAGAACTAAATAATTTTTTTAAAAAAAATAAAAATTTTTATAAAAAAAATAACTTTTCAGGGGGATTATTAATTATATCAGTTACTAATAATTTTATTTTTAATACCATTCTTTTAAAGTTTGCCAAAGCTATTGCAGAAATAGAATCTCTGAATACAGTTTATGTGCCTTTTTTTAAACCTAATTCTAATATAAATAAACTATCAGATTCATTTAAGCTAAATTTTTATTTAGATCATATAAAACAAATACTTAAGAATTTTTTTTATTTCACCCCAAAAATATTTATTGAACTTTTTAAGATTAAAGATGGAATCACATTAGTAAATTATAGTATTAAGAATGTTTACATTGGTAAGCATATATATGATTACATCTTAAGAAGAAATAATATCCCAACGATAAAAAAATTAAGTATTATAAACAGATTAGAAATTGCACTCTGCCTTTATTATTTTTATCTAATTGATGATCTGATCATTAAACATAATATTAAATCATTACTCACTTTAGATAATGTCTATGTAGAGGGAATCGTTTTCGAATTAGCTAGATTTTATAATTTAAAAATGTATACTGGGTTTGACATAAACCTTTTAACTCTTCATTTATATGAAACACAAAAAGATTATGAGTGCCATTGTAGAACACCTGACGAAAAATATATTTCTAAAATTTTTAGAAGTAAAATTTATAATCAAGAAGCACTCGATTTTGCTAAAAAGAGATTCTCTGGAAAGCAAAATCAACATGACGCAAAAAGAGCATTTTCTAGCTCCAAAGAAATATTAAATAAACAAAGAATAATATCAGATTATAATTTGGATATAAATTCAGAAATTGTATTGGTTTTACCTCACGTTTTTTGTGATGCTCCCCATGGTTATCCATCTGTTTTTTATCAAGATTACGAACATTGGTTAATTGATACACTCAAAATATTAAATAGAAATAACGATTTAAATGTTTTAATAAAAGAGCATCCAAGTGCAGAGCTATACAAAGAGAAGGGTTATTTAAAAAGATTACTAGAAAACCACAACTTTTCTAATGTAAAATTGGTTTCAAATCAATTAAACTCCAAGTCGCTAATGAATTCAGTTGATTATATGATAACTTGTGGTGGAACATCTGGCATGGAGTATGCTTTTCACGGTATTCCCGTAATTATTGCCTCATCTCCACCATATGGAAATTTTAGTTTTGTTAATAAGGCAAATAACTTGGAGGATTATCATAAAATGCTAAGAAATATTAAAAAGATGGTTAAACCAAGTAAAGATGAGCAACTATTAGCCAGTAAACTACTTTATTTATTTTTTGATGATTATGGAATTGATAGAAAAAAAGCGCATTTAGATTGTTACACAATTAACTTGGGTGAAAATAATGATTTAAAGTATTTTTTCTCTCATATATCCGAACCAATTAGAATTAAAGAATCACATTATTATATTAAACAATCATTGTTAAATATGATTAATAAAAATTTAAAAAACTTATATAAAACTAACTGATTGACATTAAGCAATTTTAAAATATTAGAATTATCTACTTGTTTTTTTATAATAAGTAACATATTAGATTATTCAGGATTTATTGGCTTAAAATATGTTTCATTTATTGTATTAATTTCATCTGTTTTATTGAATTTTCAACAAATAAAATTATCCAGAAATCAAATACTTTTTTTTGGATTTCTTATGTTTTTCTTTTGTTTAAGTTTAATTACTACAATTATAAATGATGGGAGTATACAATTTGCACTACAATATAATCTAGCTATTATTACTCTAATTATATGCTCAGTTTTAGTCAATTATGTAGATTCTAATAAAATGTTAAATTTTTTAATGAATGTTTTACTTTATTCATCTACACTTATCATTTTTGGAAATGTTTTTTCAAATATTTATCCTGTAAAATCAATAACTAATATATTGGTATTGTTTGCAAGTGATTATGATACGTATGAGGGTATTAGGTCATCATCAATGATAATTGTGCCTAAAATTTACTTTCAATTTACTTTATTTTTACCCGCTGCGTATATTTATTTTTTATTCAAAAAAAACTATGTAAAATCTCTTATTATTTTGATATCAATAATACTTAGTTTATCAAGAGGAGCAATATTTATAGCATTAATTTTTTCATTATTATTTTTTCTAAGAAATAAAAATTTTAAAGATTTAATTAAAAATATTTTTCTAATAATTCTTTTTGCATGTATAATGTTATATCTAATAAATATTTTTGTGCCTAATATTTTTATTCATTTTTTTAATCTTCAAAATATTTCTGAGTTCTCAGTTTCAACAAGGATAGACCAGATAAAGATTATTATGGACTTATTTCTAGATAATATATTTATTTTTCTTTTTGGGATGGGTTCTGGAACTCCAATATATTTAAATTTCATAGCTGAATATGTTTATGCTATTGAAATTGCTCCTCTTGATATTATTAGAAAATATGGTTTGATTTTTTTTGCTTTTATTTTTATTTTAATGTTTAGAATTATTAAAAATTCTAGTATAATTAATACTTACATTCTTTTGTCGCTTGTATTTGCTACTCTCACAAATCCAATTTTAACAGCGCCAATTTTTATTTTGATTTTTAGCTTATGTAATAAAAACATATTTATAAATAAATGAAATTAGGAATTATAATACTTTCATGGAATTCAGAAGATAGAATAATTAATTGCTTAGATTCAATATTTAAATTCTACAAGAACCCAAATATTTATGTGGTTGATAATAATTCTAAAGACAGATCTGTTGATTTAATAAAAAAACATTATCCTGAAATCAATTTAATTTTATCTAACTCAAACCTTGGTTTTTCTGCCGGGAATAATCTTGGTTTTGTACATGCACTCAAGGATGGTTGTGATTATGTTCTACTTTTAAATGATGATGTAATAGTGCTTGAAGATTTTATTTCCCCATTAATTGTTGAAATGGAAAATGATAAAACTATAGGGACTATTGGTCCTGTTGTTGTTGAAAATTATGATAGAAATATTATTCAATCAGCTGGAGGAAAAATAAACTTGATTACTTTAGATATGGGTTATTTAAATAAAGGAGAGAATTATAAAAAGATAAATAAAATTAAAAACGTAGGATATGTACTAGGTGCTGCAGTTTTTGTCAGAACAAGTTTGTTTAAAAATTCTTTTCTTTTTGACCCACATTTCTACCCAGCATATGTAGAGGAGGTAGATTTGAGTTATAGAATAAAAAAAATGGGTTATACAAATAAAGTGTCTTACAATTATAAAATTGCTCATATTGGATCTCTTTCTGCTTCTAATTCTTCCATAACAT
>MDTC01176808.1_pt1 | contig 30014 bp, 34 predicted proteins | sample 811181 | NCBI WGS metagenome assembly MDTC01 (sample SAMN05326644, study PRJNA326480) | marine metagenome | isolation source: seawater | place: Pacific Ocean: North | collected 2011 | reverse complement strand
CTGACACACCTGCTTGCTCTGCAATAGCCATCAAAATGATGAAAACTGCAAAACCACCAGCGTAGGTCCCGTATATTTTAGGAAGGTTTTGTATAAAATCTCCTTTAAACATTAGTCATCCTCTCTTTCTGAGTAACCATGTTCCTCGTCGATTTTTTCTTGTTTATTGGCAGTCCAAAATAGCATTATAACGAATGCAAGAAGTGATCCTTGCGCCGTCATATAGTAAGCTAGTGGGTACCCAAGAAATGACATCGTGTTTAGTTCTGAACCAAACATAAAAATTACTAATGAGAAGAAGAACCATAGGACTAATGTTACTATCATATGTCCTTTAGTCTTCGCCCAATAAGCGTCTTTATTTGACATTTTTCCCCCTTTTATTACTTATTTACGTAAATTGTAAAGTTAACTGCAAGATCATACCCATCTTGAGGTCAATTAAAAGAGAAAAAAACTCTTAAAAAAAGACTTAGAATGTTACAAAGTAAGATAAATAAAGGAAATTTTAATACAACGTGAGATTGAATTATAAAAATATTATTAATCTTCTAAAAGATATGAGGAACTACATGTTTCCCATTAAAAAAATTACAAGCCGATTTTCACAAATCAAATCAATTGAAGAGTTGCAAATTTTTATTCAAGAGAGATCTGCTCATGTAACTCAAACAACTTTATATGGATACATTAAAACCAGAATCGGAACAAGATATGCCATGATGTTTGAAGATGAGAAATTTTCAAAATCTATAAATATTGCAAAATGGAATATATATCTATGCTCTTTATCAGATTGTACATTTTATACTTTTTCATATCTAATTGATCAAAAAAATTTAAAACAAAATGATGCTGAAAAAGTTTTTGTTTCTATTATAGAAAATGAAAAAGACAATGGTTTAGAGAAACATCTTTTTGAAAGTTCAAAAATAGAATTTTTAACTAGAATTAAAGAAATAAACTGGAATAATTATCATAAAGAAAATCCTTTCAAAAGTAGTAGTTTAGCACTTTATAAGTGGTCACCTATTGCTGATAATTTAAAAATTTTAGACAAAGAAATAGTTTTAAATTCAATGAAATTAAAATGGAATCTTGTTGAAAATGAATTTAAAGAACTGACTAAAAATTTAATTTTTAATTAACTTTTATTCTGTCTATTTTCTATTAGAGAGTCAACTACACTTGGATCTGCTAAAGTAGTCGTGTCTCCAAGATCATTATGTTCATTAGCAGCTATTTTTCTTAAAATTCTTCTCATAATTTTTCCCGATCTAGTTTTAGGCAAACTAGGAGAAAATTGAATTATGTCTGGCGAAGCAATAGGGCCAATTTGTCTTCTAACCCAAAGTTTTAACTCTCTTTCTAAATCACCGTCAGCCTGTTCTCCTGCATTTAGAGTTACATAACAGTACAAGCCATTACCTTTTATATCATGTGGAAAACCCACTACTGCAGCTTCGGCAACTTTACTATGTGCAACAAACGCACTTTCGATTTCTGCGGTTCCGAGATTGTGACCAGAAACAATTATGACATCATCAACTCTACCAGTTATCCAATAATATCCATCTTTATCTCTTTTACATCCATCTCCGGTAAAATATTTTCCATCGAATTGAGAAAAATAAGTTTCTATAAATCTTTTATGATTTCCATAGACAGTTCTCATTTGACCTGGCCAAGAACTTGCCATACATAACCTTCCTTTACCGGCCCCTTTTATAGTTTTACCAGCCTCATCAACCAAAACCGGCTTAATTCCATAAAAAGGTTTTGTCGCCGATCCAGGTTTTAAATCAATAGCACCTGGTTGTGGAGCTATTAATATGCCCCCAGTTTCAGTTTGCCACCAGGTATCTACTATTGGGCATTTAGAATCTCCAACAACTTCGTAATACCACATCCAAGCTTCTGGATTTATTGGTTCTCCTACTGTCCCCAATAATTTTAATGATTTTCTACTTGTTTTTTTTACCGGGACATCTCCCTCTCTCATCAAAGCTCTAATTGCGGTTGGAGCAGTGTAAAATGTATTAACTTTGTATTTATCTACAATCTGCCACCATCTAGAGCTATCAGGATAATTAGGTACTCCTTCAAACATTATAGTTGTAGCCGCGTTAGCTAACGGCCCATAAATAATGTAACTATGTCCAGTTACCCAACCAATATCCGCGGTACACCAATAAATATCTTTGCTCTTATAGTCAAAAATATATTGGTGAGTCATTGAAGCATAAACCATGTAACCACCTGTAGTATGCAAAACTCCTTTAGGTTTTCCTGTAGAACCAGAGGTATACAGTATAAACAGTGGGTCTTCAGCACTCATTTCTTCCGGCTCACATTTATTTGATGCACTAGTTGTGATTTCTTCGTAAGATACATCTCTCTCGTTATCCCAACTTACTTGATTTCCTGTTCTTTTAACTACAACACATTTTTTCACATCTGGACATTGCAAAAGAGCTTCATCTGCTATTTTTTTCAAATGAATTATTTTTCCACCCCTTACACCTTCATCTGCAGTAATCAAATATTCGGACTCGCAGTCATTTATTCTCGTGGCTATCGAGTCTGGTGAAAATCCACCAAAAATTATCGAATGAACTGCACCTATTCTTGCACAAGCTAACATTGTATAAGCTAGCTCAGGTATCATCGTTAAATATATTGTAACTCTATCTCCTTTTTTAACCCCTATACTCTTAAGAGCATTTGCTGCTTTACAAACATTTTTGTGAAGCTCTTTATATGAGATTTTCTTAGTGTCAGATGGATCATCACCTACCCAAATAATAGCCGTCTTTTTTCCATTTTTTTTCAAATGTCTATCAATACAATTAGCTGAAGCGTTTAATGTACCGTCATAAAACCATTTTATTTTTACTTCTTCAGCGCTATATTTAACATCTTTAATTTTAGTATAAGGCTTAATCCAAGAAATTCTTTTTCCTTCTCTTTTCCAAAATTTATCATTTTCTTTGACAGAAAGATTATATTTTTTTTGGTATTTTGATTTATTAATTAATGCTTGTTTTGCCCAAGAGTCTGAAACTTTAATAAGAGTGTTGCCATCACTATCATGAGAAATTAATTTTTTATTTACTACTTTTAATTTTCTAGCCTTTTTATTTCTCCTAGTTTTTTTTCTAGATTTTTGAACTCTTCTAACTTTTTTTTTAGACTTTTTAACTCTTCTAGTTTTTTTAGATCTTTTTTTTCGGCTACGTTTACTCACAATTTTACCTTTTTATTTTTTTTGATCTTTCTCATTTTATATATTATTTTCCAGCTTTTGTAGTCTATAGGCATAACAGATAAACGGCTTTGTTTTATAAGAGGTAAATGAGTAATATCCTTATTTTTTTTAATTTTTTCTAAAGAAACAGCGTTTTTTAGTTTTTCCACAAACCTAACTTGAACGGCTACAAATCTTTTTTCTTTATCAGTTTTATCAATAAAAGCATTTTTAATCACTTTTACAATTCCTACGATCTCCTTACCAATATTGGAGTGATAAAAAAAACAAAGATCCCCAACTTTCATTGCTTTTAAATTATTGGCTGCTTGATAATTTCTCACACCATCCCACGTAGCACCCTTTTCACCAGCTTTTTTTTGCTGTTCAATTGACCAAACATCGGGCTCAGATTTCATTAACCAATAATTTTTACCCATATAAATCTTTTATCATAAAAAACTTTATTAAAATGGTGAAATATTCTTTTGAAGCTGATCTATTTACCTGGCATAATTCTGATTTATAAAACTATGAACTTAACTAATATACAACTAGAAGAATTAGAATTTAAATATTTAAAAAAGATCAATTCATTTCTTAACAGCAGTTTGGATAATATAATTGAAAACTTGCTTTCAATGAACAAAACCAAAGTTTATTGGAAACATTTATTAAAAAAGAATACAAAGTTTGATGTTGGCGCTGAGAGAATAATCTACTCTATTTTACAAAGGGCAAGTGATTTAGGAGAACCAAATTCAACCCCTTTTTCATCAGATCTTTTTTTTGAGAATAAAGAAGCTTTTATTCATATTGATTTAAAAACATGTCAGCCTTTAAATAATTTATCAGATCATTGGAGAACTCCGGTAGGCGTTAATCAAAATTCCTATAGAGGAAAAATGAAAATATCTAAGGGAAAAAAAATAGAATTAAGACAATATAAACCTAATCTTCCTCAGTATTATTTTAAAAAACCTACTTTAACCTATTTTATTACAATTCTTTATGCTGAAATGAAAAGTGAATATGTCGTTTCAAATATTAATCTAGCATGTATGCCCAATGGACAACTTTTTGATGTTTACGGAAGCGATGTTATAGGAGCTGGAAAAAATAAAGATAAAACTAGATTTTTAATGAATCAATGTTTTAAATTTAATAAACTACCGAAAACTCCCAATAGAGTAGTCGTGGTTTATAAAAATTTAGAAGTTTTGCCAAAAAAAAATGCTACGACGCTCTCAAAAAACTTTCTTTCTTTATTAGAGCAGTCTTAATCTCTTTAGCCACCTTTTCAGCTAATAGCACTGGAACTGCATTTCCAATCTGTTTATGCATACTTCTATATGTTGCACCCTCAAATATAAAATCATCTGGAAACGTTTGAAGTATTGCACATTCTCTAACAGATAGTCTTCTTTTTAAATTAACGTGAATTTCAGGACTAGTTGCAGTTAAAGTATCACTTGGAGTTTTCCAATTAGTAACTCTTAAAGATTGTTCAAATTGAATTTTCTTTTTGACCATAGTGGTTACTTGTTTGTCATATTTATTATCAAATCCTAAAAGTTTTTTTAAGCCTCTCCAATCATCTGGATTTGGAATACTTCCTGAATCATTATCTTTTCTAAACCAGTGACCAGCTGTATGGGCATAACCAAAATGCTCATCGACTTTCTTAGTAGAGATACCAGCCTTTTTTCTCCATTTTTTTAAATAATCACAAATATCAAATTGATTTACAGGATATTTTCTGCCCCAAAATTCATCGTGAACATTGGTGTCGCCTATATGATTATGAATAATTCTATTTTTTATATAGATTGTTTTATTAGTTAGAGGAATTTTAGCTAAAAAATTAATAGCATCTTTTGTAGTAACCTGTTTTTGAAGGTTAATATTTAAATGGGTAACTTTTTTTGATGAAGGAATTTGATGCGTTTGATTTGGGTAAGGGTTTTCTAAGCCTAATCTATTACCAATTATAATAACTCTTTTTCTAGATTGAGGCACTCCATAATCAGCAGCATTTAATAGTTTATAATTAACTTTGTAACCAATACTTTTAAAGTCTTTAATAATCTTCTCTATAACTGCACCTTTTCCTAAAGTTAAAATTCCACTTACATTCTCTGCAACAAAATATTTAGGTTTCTTAGCTCGGATAACTCTTAACATTTGTTTATAAAGTTTGTTCCTACTGTCATCTACTCTTCTACTAAGATTAGCTATTGAAAAACCCTGGCAAGGAAAACCTCCGATGACTACATCTGGATTATTTGGCATGTGATTTGTTCTTATTTTTTCAATATCACCTAAGACAATATGATCACCTAAATTTCTTTTGTATGTCTTAACCGAGTCAGGATCAAAGTCATTGGCCCAAATAATTTCATAACCGGCATTTTTAAAACCAAGGTCCATTCCACCCGCGCCAGCAAATAACGATAAAACTTTTAATTTATTTTTTTTCATTTTAATGATTCGCTACTTTATCATTATTCTTATTGTATTGCAAGTTAAGCTTAAAGATTATTTTTAACAACTCAGGTTAAATTTTTAGTCTAATTTTAATCCAGGACCTTTCATGTAAGGCGCATTACTATCCAGTGGCCATCTTGATTTTGCAGGAATATCTATTTTATCAATTAAGTTTTTTTTAAATCTTTTTATCCCTGCCCAGGCTATCATAGCTGCGTTATCTCCACAAAATTTCAAATCAGGATAAATAACTGTACAGTTCATCTCTTTTGCTAAGTTGGATAAATTTTCTCTTATCGATTTATTGGCAGCTACGCCACCGGCTACTATAAATTGAACTTCTTTTTTCTTAGTTTTTTCTTTAAAAGCTTCTATTGCAACTTTGGTTTTCTTAAAAAGTATTTTATTAATTGTATTTTGAAAAGAGGCAGCAAGATTATATTTCATCTTATCATCTCCGTTTATTTTCTTAGACTCTCTTAGTACTGCAGTCTTCAATCCAGCAAATGATAGATTACATCCTGCTTTATTTATTATTGGTTCAGGCAGTTTAAAATAATTTTTATCACCTAACTTAGAAAACTTTTCAACATTTGGTCCTCCAGGATATCCAAGATCTAACATTTTAGCAGTCTTATCAAAAGCTTCTCCTAACGCATCGTCTATAGTCGTTCCAAGTTGCTCGTACTTGTTAACGTCTTTTACAATTAAGTATTGAGAATGTCCTCCTGATATTAATAAAAGTAAATAAGGAAACTTCATTTTATTTTGCAGCCCTGGACTTAAAGCATGCCCCTCTAAATGGTTAACAGCAACAAAAGGTTTGTTTGAAAACGCTGCAATTGATTTTCCGATATTTAAACCTACGGTTAGACAAACTATTAATCCTGGCCCAGCAGTGGCTGCAACGCCGTCTATTTGATCAATAGATACTTTACTTTCATTTAAAGCTTTATTGATAATAAAATCTATATTTTCTATATGAGCTCGTGCAGCTAATTCTGGAACCACTCCTCCAAATTTTTCATGTTCTTTAATTTGACTTGAAACAACATTAGAAAGAATGTTCGCTGTTCCGTTATTATCTTCTTGAATAATAGCTGCTGCAGTTTCGTCACAACTTGTTTCTATTCCTAAAAATATAAGTTTTTTTTTCATAATAAATTTTAATAAAAATTAAAGTAGTATAAAATACATTAACCTAATATATACAGTAAATAATGAAAAAGATTACTATCGGAGCAAGAGGAAGCAAATTATCTTTGGTTTATGCAACTAAAGTAAAAAAATTGATCTTAGAAATAGATGAAAATTTTCAGGAACACAATATTGAAATTTTAAAAATTAAAACTTTAGGTGACAAATTACACGATAAAAAGATTTCAGAAATAGGTGGAAAAAATTTATTTTGTAAAGAAATCGAAGAAAGTCTTTTAAAACAAAAAATAGACATAGCTGTTCATTCTCTAAAAGATATGGAAGCTAAAGAGGATGAAAATTTAATTATTGGGGCGTTTTTAAAAAGAAACGATCCAAGAGATGTTTTAATAGTTAAAGATTTAAAAAAAATTAATAAAAATATAATTATTGGTTCGAGTTCAAGACGAAGGCAGTTACAACTAAAATTGATTAATAAAAATTTTTCTTTTTCTCATTTAAGAGGAAATATTGACACTAGAATTGCAAAATTTGAAAATACCAATTTAGATGGAATCGTTTTAGCGGCCGCAGGAGTTAAAAGTTTAAACTTTCAGAACAAAATAAAAAAATTTTTTTCTTATGGTGAAATGCTGCCGGCAGCAGGGCAAGGTATAATTGCAGCTCAATGCAGACAAAATGATTCTAAAATTTTGAAAATTTTGAATAAAATCAATAATGAGGAGTCAAAAATTTGTGCTCAAGCTGAGAGAGAGATCATTAAAGAAATAGGAGGGAACTGTGATACTGCTATTGGAGCTTTTGCTCAATTAGAAAATGAAAAAATTAAAGTTAAAGCACAACTTTTTTCAGATGATGGAAAAAAAGTTTATAATTATGAACTTGAAGGAGATAAATTTGACAGTATTAGTTTAGGAAAAAAAATTGGGAGAGAGCTCTTAAAGCTTGCCGGAACACAATTTAAAAAAAAATGAATATTTTAATTACAAGACCATTAATTGATTCTGAAGATTTGATGGGAAAACTTTTTTCATCTGGACACAAAGTTATAAATTTACCTACATTAAAGATTTCTCCAGCAGAAGTTAAGCCAGTAAATCATAACCTATATGACTGTTTTATATTTACTAGTGCTAATGCAATAAGAAATTTTAAGGTTCAAAATAAAGATAAGAATAAAATTTGTTTTTGTGTAGGATCTATAACTGAAAAAATTGCTAGACAGTCAGGATTCCTAAATACATTTTCTGCTGGTGGCACAATTAATGCTTTAAAAAATTTGATAATTAATTCTGATAAAATTGATGAAAAATCAAATATAGCATATTTTTGCGGTGATAATATTGCCTCAGAATTAGATTTAGAATTACAAAAAGAAGGATTAAAAATAAAAAAGTTTGTTAATTATTTGTCTGAAAAAATTACAAATTTAAATGAAGAAAATAAAAAAATTATAGAAAATCATCCTCCCGACACAATTTTTGTTTATTCAGCTAGAAGTGCTGAAAGTTTTATTGAAATAATCAAAAATTATTCACTATATCCAATAATGACAGGATCTACAGTTATGTGTATAAGTAAAAAAGTAGCAAGCATTTTTTTAACTGATGGATGGAAAAAAGTTAGAGTTTTTGATCCTGGTGATGAAATGAAACAATTGAAAGAATACTAAATATGAATGTACTACAAAATTTTAAAGATTTATTTTTAGAAATTTGGCAGACCGGAATTGCAGGGGTTAATTTTACCCAGATAGGACTTGCAATTGTAATATTTTTGTTTTTTTTATTACTGCGTGGTTTAATCGCTAAATTCATTCTTCAAAGATTAAAAAACTATGTTGCTAAAACTTCTAACAAATTTGACGATGCACTTGTTCAGTCATCTGAAGGACCTGTAAAATTTTTCCCAGTCGTTTTAGGTATATTTATGGCAACTTCTTATATGGAGTTCGACGGGAAAACATCCATTTTTGTTGACAACATAAATCGTTCCTTAATAACGATTTTAATATTTTGGTTAATACATCAGATTGTTGAGCCGATAACTTTTTTAATTAAAAGGGTGGAAGAACTGCTGTCAAAAGATTTACTTAATTGGGTAATAAAGGCAAATAAAATTTTGATCATTTTTTTTGGATTTGCCGCTACTTTAGATATTTGGGGAATAAAGATAGCACCTATAATTGCAGGTCTGGGTTTATTTGGTGTTGCTGTTGCCTTAGGAGCACAAGACTTATTTAAAAATTTAATTTCTGGCGTTTTAGTTTTAGTTGAAAAAAGATTTAAGATCGGAGATTGGATATACGTAGAAGGCATCATAGAAGGAATTGTAGAGAGAATAGGTTTTAGATCTACCGTCATTAGAAAGTTTGATAAGTCGATTGCCACAATACCGAATGCATCATTTGCTGAAAATGCTGTAGTCAACATTAGTGAGACAACAAATTGGAGAATTAGTTGGATTATAACTTTGCAGTACAATTCTACTATAGAGCAATTAAAAAACATAAGAGAGCAAATAGAAAAATTTATAACTTCAAATAAAGATTTTAAAATAGGTGAAGATACAGAGCATGCAGTTCGGATCGACAAGTTTTCCGACAGCTCCATAGATCTTTATGTAAGATGTTTTACGGTTACAGATGAGTGGGGAGAGTGGTTAAAGGTAAAAGAAAGACTAGCTGTTAAAATAAAAGAAATTGTAGAGGGTAACGATGCATCATTTGCTTTTCCAAGTACATCTATTTATGTGGAGAAAAAGTAATGAAATCAATTTTTATCCTATTTGACAATATTATAAGTATATATCTTTGGATTTTAATTATTAATGTGATTATAAGTTGGTTGATTGCATTTAATATTTTAAACACTAGTAATAGATTTGTTTATTCCGTTTTAGATGTAACTTATAAATTAACAAATCCACCATTAAATTTTATAAGAAAATTTCTTCCTAATCTAGGTAACATAGACATTTCTCCAATAATATTAATTTTAGCTCTTATGTTTCTGCGAAATTTGATTTTTGAAATATTTGCGCCATCAATGTTTTAAAATATGATAATAGACGGAAAAAAAATTTCATCCTTACTTGTAGAAGAAGTTAAAGAAGAAATTTCTGCAATTAAAAAAAAAACAAATAAATCTCCATCTCTTTCAGTTATTCTTATTGGTGATTTTGTACCTAGTCAAATTTATGTTCAAAATAAAAAAAAAAAATCATTAGAAGTAGGTATTAACTCAGAAGTAATTAGGTATTCTAAAGAAATTTCAGAAAAAGAAGTTATTAAAAAAATTAATGAATTGAACAACAAAAAAGAAGTTTCTGGTATATTGGTGCAACTTCCTTTGCCTGATCAAATAAATAAAGAAAAAATAATTAATGCAATACATCCTTCTAAAGATGTGGATGGTTTTAATCCACTTAATGTTGGAAACTTAGCTTCCGGATATAAAGCTATTATTCCTTGTACACCTTTAGGATGCTTATTGTTGATTAAAAACATAGAAAGTAATTTATCAGGAAAACATGCCGTTATAGTTGGAAGATCTAATCTTAATGGAAAACCAATGGCTCAACTTCTTTTAAAAGAAAATTGTACAATTACAATTGCTCATTCAAAAACTAAAGCTCTTAAAGATATATGCGCAAAAGCAGATATTCTCGTAGTCGCTGCTGGTGTATCCAATTTAGTAAAAAATGACTGGGTTAAAAAAGGTGCAATAGTGATTGATGTAGGGATTAACAAAATTAAAGATAGACTAGTAGGAGACGTTGATTTTAATGATGTAAAAGATAAAGCTAAAGCTATAACGCCAGTTCCAGGCGGAGTAGGACCAATGACAATAGCATGTTTGTTAAAGAATACTCTAGAATGTTTTAAGAAACAAAATTCTTAAAATAATGAAAATATTTTTAATTTTTTGCTTTTTTATAACTATCAATATAAAAAATATTAATAGTATGGAAAAAAAACCTTACCATCATCTATCAGACGGAACTTTTAGAAATGTAGAGGGATCTCCAGAGAGAGATCCTAGTATAAAATGGTCATATAAAATTTTTAATGAAGAAAGAAAAAAAATTAAAATTAATTTCCCAGAAGATCATGTTATTCCTAGAAAAAATGTATTAGAAAATTTAACAAAATTAAAAAATGACAATTATATTGCCTGGATAGGCCATGCAACTTTTTTAATAAAATTAGGAAATACAACAATTATTACTGATCCTTTATTTTCTAAAAATACTGGACCATTAATTTTTGGACCAAAAAGATATGTAGAACCAGCTATAAAACTAAAAGAGATACCAGAAATTAATTTGTTTTTACTAACACATAATCATTATGATCATCAGGATATGTCTACTATTAGAAATTTTCCTTATAAAAAGGCTAAAGTGATTACTCCTCTAAAGTTAGGTAAGTATTTTAAAAATTTTCAAGATGTAAATGAATTAGATTGGTACGAGGAAATTAAAATTTCAGAAGATTTAAAAATAACTTTATTGCCTGCAGTACACTGGTCTAAAAGAAGTTTATTTGACACAAATAAAACTTTATGGGGAAGTTTTTTAATTGAATACAAAGATAAGAAAATTTTATTTGCATGTGATACTGGAATAGGAAATATATACAAAGAGCTCGGTAAAAGATATGGACCTATAGATTTAACTTTTATTAATATTGGTGCATACAATTTTTATCCAATTATGCCTATGAAAGATAAATCAATTTATCACACTAATCCGGAAGAAGCTTTAAGTATCGCAAAAGATTTAAATAGCAAAAGAGTTTTGGGAATGCATTGGGGAACTGTAATTTTATCTTTAGAACCTATTATGGAACCTCCAGTTCGTTTTAAAGCCAGTGCAGAGAAATATGGTTTTAAAAAAGAGGATGCAATTATTTTAAAAATAGGAGAAGTAAAAAAACTAAGTGATATTGTTAGAGGTCGTTAGATTTATCTTTATCTATATTTAAATACTTGCTTCTTCGAAATCTTATTACTACAGTTGCAATCGAAACTATTAAAATCGCACTAGCTAAATATATTAAATGAGCAGGGTCCGAATTTTTATCTTGCAGTATTATATATCTTGATAATGCAGTTATAGCTATTACCAGAGGATAAATAACTCTGACTGCTCTTGACTCCCAATAAGAACGCACCAAACCAATTACCTCAATATAAATAAACATCAAAAGTAAGTCTGCTAAAGTAATTAATTTAACTTCGTACATCTTAAGTACTTCTAATAAAAATGCAATTATAGTTGCAACCAGCACTAAAATTACTGCCACTAATTGTATATTTCGAATCGCTGAATTCATTAAACTATTAATATCAGATTATTAAGCTTTATTTAACTGTTTTGAGTGAAACTTAATAAACTTTTCAATTTTAGATTTATTAAAAGTTTTATTTTCCTCAAAAGAAACTTTTTTCATTGAATATGCTTTATTTTTTGTACTTCTAGATAAAATAGTAATGTTTCCCTTATACAGACTTAACGTTACTTCACCAGCTACTCTACTTCTGTTTTTGTCGATAATTTTTTGAAGTTTAATCCTTTTTTTAGAAAACCAGTATCCATTATAAACCAGTTCCGAATAGATAGGCATTATTCTCTCTTTTTCGTGAGCAGTTTTTTTGTCGAGAGTAACAGACTCCATTGCTCTATGCGCGGCATATAAAATAGTTCCACCCGGAGTTTCGTATACACCTCTGGACTTTATACCGATAAATCTATTTTCTACTAGGTCTACTCTACCAATGCCATTCTTTCCACCTAATATATTTAAAATTTTCAAAAGATTTTCTGGACTTAATTTTTTATTGTTGACTGAAATTGGATCACCATTTTTAAAAGATATTTTAACTTTAGTATTTTTGTTAGGCGATTTTTCGGGTGAAATTGTTCTTTGGAAAATAAATTCTGGAGCTGAATTTTTAGGATTTTCTAAAATCTTTCCCTCTGTTGAAGTGTGAAAAATATTATCATCTATTGAAAAAGGAGGAGCTCCCTTTTTATCCTTTGGAATAGTTATATTGTTTTTCTTGGCATAATTAATTAAATCAGTTCTCGATTGTAGTTTCCATTCTCTCCAAGGAGCTATCACTTTAATCTTTTTGTTGGAAAAAAAAGCATAACCTAATTCAAATCTTACTTGATCATTACCTTTTCCTGTTGCTCCATGAGAAACAGCATAAGCACCATATTTTTTTGCTATAGCTATCTGTCTTTTTGCTATTAATGGTCTTGCAATAGATGTTCCGAGTAAATAATTGCCTTCGTAAACTGCGTGAGCTCTAATCATTGGGAATACATAGTCCTTGACAAAAGTATGTTTTAAATTTTCGATAATAATTTTTTTTACTCCCAGTTTTTTTGCATTTGATATAATTTTTTTTCTATTTATTATTTGACCGATGTCAGAAGTGTATGCAATAATTTCTGCTTTATAGTTTTGCTGGAGCCATCTTAAAATAATAGATGTATCAAGACCTCCAGAGTAAGCTAAAACAATTTTTTTCATTAACTACAAGTTTTTTTAGCTGTATTGTAAGCTTTAGTAAAACCCATCATTGAATAATGATCAGTTGTTTCTGCTCCTTTATCAGTCCTAGCTTTAACTATAAGGTTAGTTGCTCTTTTCATTAATTTAATAAAACCTTTTTCTTCACTTGTATCAAGCAACCATGCAAAATCATCTTGGGAGAAAAATGAAAAGAAACTTTTTCCAGATTTTGCTGTTACGGTTGAAGATTTGTATGTATGACCACTAGTTATACTTATTTCGTCTCTAATATTTTCCCCAGGTCTGAATGTAACAAAAAGTCTTGACTCTCTTCTTTTAATTGATGATGGAGCTCTTTTCGTTGGAATAGTTTGGGCAAAACAAACCTTTCCTTTGTCTGTCTCCATGCTGAAGCTTTCCCAGTTTTTATATTTTCCAGTTGATCTTGGAGTATTTGCAGCTACTTCAAAAGTAAACAGGCAGAAAAAAATAAGAATTATAAATTTTTTTAAGTGCATGATTTATTTTTATACTAAAACTTAACTATTTCAAAGGTATGAATTTTATGGAGTTGGATTTGGAATATCGGCATGAATAGAGTTTATTTGTTCTATTATTTCTTCATCAAGCTCGATTTCAACACTACCTATATTTTCTTTTAATTGCTCCATGGTAGTAGCACCAATTATATTACTTGTTGTAAAGGGTCTAGAATTAACAAACGCAAGGGACATCTGAGTTAGACTCATATTTTTTCTTTTAGCAACTTCATAATATTTTTCCGTTGCCTTTTTTGCACCAGGTTCTTTATATCTTGTCCAAAAATTTCCGAACATACCTATTCTAGAATTTTTTGGAACTTTGTTATTTCTGTATTTGCCTGTTAGATAGCCAATAGCTAAAGGTGAATAAGCCAGCAATCCTACTTTCTCTCTACAAGAAATCTCAGACATACCTATATCATATGATCTATTTAATAAATTATAAGGATTTTGTACTGAAACAATTCTTGGTAGATTTAATGATTTTGAAATTTCTAAATATTTAGAGAACCCCCAAGGAGTTTCATTAGAAATCCCAATATGTCTAATTTTACCTTCATCTATAAATTTTTTTAAAACTTTTAGAATTGACTCAAAACTATTCCAATCTTTTTCACTATCTCCAGGAGTATAATCTCTTCTACCAAAAAAATTAGTTGTTCTTTCAGGCCAATGTAATTGGTAAAGGTCAATGTAATCAGTTTTGAGTCTTTTTAAACTTCCTTCTATAGCTTGAGAAATACTTTTTTCGTTGTATTGGTTTTTACCTCCCCTTATCCATACAGGCCCTGGCCCGACACATTTTGTAGCCAATATAATTTTTTTTCTATTTTTTCTTTGCAAAAACCAGTTTCCAATTATTTCCTCGGTTTTACCTTGAGTTTCTTCTTTAGGTGGAACTGAATAAACTTCAGCTGTATCAAAGAAATTAACCCCTTTTTCTAGTGAGAAATCCATTTGATTATAAGCCTCAGCCTGAGTATTTTGCTCTCCCATATTCATTGTACCTAAGCAAATTAAACTTACATCTATTTCAGTATGACCAAGTTTTTTGTATTTCATAATATATTAATATTTTTAAGTTAATAATTGACTATTGAAAAGAAATTAAAAATAATTATATTATATGTATGGATTTAAATAAACGAACTACAACAGCAAAATCATCAGTATCAGATGTTATTATAGATCAAGGGCTTAGATCTTACATGCTTAAGGTTTATAACTATATGGCTTCAGGAGTATTATTAACTGGATTTGTAGCTTTGTTGTTTTTTAAACTTGCAGTAGTTTCAGGAGATAACGGGCAAATAATAGGCTTAACAAATTTTGGAAACACAATATACGCTTCAGGTTTAAAATGGGTTTTGATGCTAGCTCCTTTAGGAGTAGTTTTTTATATGAGCTTTGGTATTGCTAAAATGAGTGCATCAAAAGCACAGACTACTTTTTGGGTATTTGCAGCTTTGATGGGAGCTTCTTTATCATCTATATTTTTACTGTATACCGGTGCCAGCATCACAAGAGTATTTTTTATAACAGCTGGAACTTTTGGAGCCATGAGTATTTATGGTTATACAACTAAAAAGGATTTAACAAAATTAGGATCTTTTTTAATGATGGGTTTATTTGGAATTATAATTGCATCAGTGGTTAATATATTTATGAAATCAACAATGATGTATTTTGTTATATCAATAATTGGAGTTTTGGTTTTTGTGGGTTTAACGGCTTACGATACACAAAAAATTAAGAACATGTATCTGGCCAGTGACAGCGGAGAACTAATTGGCAAGAAAGCCGTGATGGGAGCCTTAACACTTTATTTAGATTTTATAAATTTATTTATAATGCTGTTAAGACTTTTTGGACAAAGAAGATAAGTTATTTAATTTTCCCAGTAGGTTTTTTTAATTAATAAATTAAGATTTTCTGACTTATCAAGAATATTTCCTTTATAATCTTTTATCAAATATCTTTCATTAAAATTGTTTGGTTTGAGATTTTTTAATATTCTTAATACCGGCTTGTCAGAAGCTCTTTGATAAATATCAAAAGAAATTTCTTTTTGATCAGAGGACAAGCTGTAATCTTTCCATGTTCCATTAGATACCATTTTTGCGTATAGATTTAAAATTGATTGAAGTTCTTTTTTAACAAAAAATATTTCTTTTTTCTTTTTGATTTTATCGTTGTTAATTACAAGTCTTATTTTTTTCATATTTTATGTTTATTAATTAAAGGTAATTGGATGGCAGTAAAAATGAAAGTTAAAGGTAAAATACCCCAAACTTTAAAGTTTACCCAAATAGTTTCACTTTGAGTTCTCCAAACTATTTCATTTAAAAGCGCAAGGAAAATAAAAAAATATGCCCATCTATTATTAAGTTTATTCCAGCCAGTTTCGTCTAGAGTAAACGCTGTTTTAAAAAAAATTTTTAAAAAATTTTTATCATAAAAATGTCTTCCAATTAAAAGTATAATAGCAAATATTAAATTAATAATTGTAGGCTTTACATACAAAAAAACTGGATTGTTGAAATAAAGTGAGAGTCCTCCAAAAAAAGCAATTATTATTCCACCAAATAGAGGGATGTAGGGAATTTTTTTATCAATAAAATAAATTATCCCAACAGCAATTAAAGTCGAAATTATTAAAGGAGGTATTGCCACACTTAGATTTTTCCCGCTTTTAAAGTAAACAATAAAAAAAATTAGTAGCGGCCCAAAATCAGTAATAAACTTTAACAATGACTTATTCACAATATATTTCTATCATAAATATATTTTTTTATAAATTTATATATTGATTTTTATAAAAAAATTCTTATCTTAAAATAAATGTCCATAAACAATGCAAAATTTTCTATCGGCGAAATTGTTAAGCATAGGCATTTTGATTTCAGAGGTGTAATTTACGATGTGGATTTTGAGTTTAATAATTCTGAAGAATGGTATCAGTCTATACCAAAAGATGTAAGACCCAGAAAAGATCAACCTTTTTATCACCTTTTAGCTGAAAGTAATGATGTGACATATGAAGCTTATGTTTCAGAGCAAAATTTGCTATTAGATCAGTCTGGCGATCCAGTTAAGCACCCTTTAATCAATGAAATTTTTTCAGGAAAAAAAGGCACTGTTTATCTAAAACAATCTAATTAAAGCCTAATTATACTGCCATAAATTTAACAACATTAGCTCAAATCTATGACAAAGATTTGTTTTACATTACATTATTCCTAATTGAGAATTAAATCATACTTCATTAACTCCCTCAAGATTCTCAATTAGGTTAAATATAACTTCACTTAAAATCAAGATTAATGTAATTAAGTATCGATGTTTGAATTTTTTTCACATAGTTACATTTTTGCATTTATAGAAAAAATTATTAAATTTTTAAACTCTATATTCTTTATTATTCTTACGGTTGGTTTAACATTTGCACTTATAATTTCTCCTCCTGATTATTTACAAGGAGAAGTAGTTCGAATAATGTATGTTCATGTTCCTGCAGCCTGGATTGGATTAGCCAGTTATTCATTAATAACGATCTTAACTATTTTATATTTTATCTTTAAAATTAAAAATTTAATTTTAATAAATAAAAGTATAGCTCCAATTGGTTTATTGTTTACTTGTTTAGCAATAGTAACAGGTTCACTTTGGGGACAACCAACTTGGGGAACATGGTGGGTTTGGGACGCTAGATTAACTTCAATGCTTGTATTATTATTTTTCTATATTGCTTATATTGTAAGCTTTAAACATATAAAAAATGAGTCACTTCTATTAAAAGTTTCTTCTATAATTATTATCTTTGGGTCTATAAACATTCCAATAATAAAATATTCAGTAGATTGGTGGAACACTCTTCATCAGCCTGCAAGCATTAAAATTGATGGAACAACAACTATTCATTCTTCAATGCTTGTTCCATTAGTGTTGATGTTATTGGTTTTATTATTGTATTGTGCGATAATTTTTTTGATGAAATATAAAACAGAAATCATTAGAATAAAGAAAAAAAACATTAAAAGATTATGATTCAAAATTTTATAATAATGAATGGATACGGGCTTTTCATATGGTCTTCTTTTGTGATAAGTTTTTTAGCTTGTTCAGTTCTTTACTTTAAGACAAAAAAAACACTCCAAAAATATGAAAAAGAGTTTAAGGCAGAAATAGAAAAATTGTCTAAATTAGAACAGCAAGCTTTGCTAGAAAAATCAAAAATTGCTGATCAAGTTGTCAATTCAGATAAAAAAACAGTTTAAAGCATTTCTAAATGCTAACAAAAAAAGTTAAAAATAGGATCATATTTCTAACTTCAGTTTTATTTATTTCTATATTAATTATTTTTTTTATATTAAATAAATTAAACACAAACTTACTTTATTTTAGGACTCCAACTGAAATTAAACAAAATAAAAATATAAAAATTAATCAACAAATGAGATTAGGAGGCATGGTTAAAAAAAATTCTTTTCTAACGACTGCTGATGAAATAAAATTTATAATAACTGATTTTAATAATGAAATAATCGTATCTTACTCGGGGACTGTCCCAAATCTATTTTCAGAAGAAAAGGGTGTTATTGCCGAAGGAAAATTAGTAGATAGAAAATTTTTTATTGCCTCCAGAATTTTAGCAAAACATGATGAAAATTATATGCCACCAAAATTAAAAAAAATGATGAAAAAAGATGTTAAGTAATATTGGAAATCTTCTAATTCTTTTAAGTATCACAACAAGTATTTTTATTATTTATTTTTCTATTGTTTCTATAAAAAATTACGAAACAATTATTTCTAAAAAAATAATATATCTTTGTTTATATCAAACTACGTTCACAATAACTTGTTTTTTTACTCTCATATTAGCCTTTTTATTATCTGATTTTTCTTTAATAACTGTTTTTCAAAATTCACATTCACTTAAACCTGTTTTTTATAAAATATCGGGAACCTGGGGTAATCATGAAGGAAGTTTACTACTATGGGTAAATGTTCTGGTAATATTTTCTTACTTATTTTTAATTTTAAATAAAGATCAAAATAAAAACTATAAAATTTATACTTTAATTGCACAAAATATTTTGATATTAGGTTTCCTTTTGTTTTTGCTATTTAATTCAAATCCTTTTAGTCCAGTATTTCCAGAACCAACTGAAGGACTGGGTTTAAATCCTATACTTCAAGATCCAGCCTTAGCAATACATCCACCTTTATTATATGTAGGCTTTGTTGGATCTTCTATTTATTTTTCAGCTGCTATTGGCTCTTTACTCAGCGGATACAAAGGTAGATCTTTTGCTAAATCTATAAAAATTTGGGTTCTTATTTCCTGGTCCTTTCAAACTCTGGGAATTATTATTGGTTCTATTTGGGCCTATTACGAACTTGGATGGGGAGGATTTTGGTTTTGGGATCCAGTTGAAAATGCATCCCTGATGCCATGGTTTGTCATGACAGCTTTATTACACTCAGTTGTAGTTTTACAGAAAAGGGATCATTTATACAATTGGGTAATAATTTTATGTTTATTAACTTTTATATTAAGTGTGACCGGAACTTTTTTAGTTAGATCAGGAATACTTAATTCAGTTCATACTTTTGCGAATGATCCTTCAAGAGGATTATATATACTTATATTTTTAAGTATTATTATTTTTAGTGCTGTTATAATTTTTTTCTTTAACTATGAAAAAGAAAATAATAATTTTGATATAAATAGTAAAGAAACACTTATTTTGGTAAATAATTGGTTCATGGCTTTTTATCTTGCAACAGTATTAATAGGTACCTGTTATCCGATTTTTACTGAAGTTTTGAGTCAAATTCAAATTTCAGTCGGCCCTCCTTTCTATAATTCTGTGATTATACCTATAATTATACCTTTTTTATTTTTAATGGCTTTAGCGCCTAAGTCTGCGTGGATTAAAAATAAATTTAAAATTTCCATAAATTTCTTAATAATTTTTTTATTAGCTTTAATTTTAAACTATCTTATTGCTTATTTTTTTAAGTCTTATAGTATTTTGTCTAACTTAATAATTATTTCATCAATTTTTTTAATAATTCATTCTTTAGTTGATATGTTTAATTTATTAAGAAAAAAAAAATATATAGATATTTCCAGAATTATTTCACATTTAGGCTTCGGATTATTAATTTTTTTTATAGGCATTAATCATAATTTTTCGATAGAAAGAGATTTTAATCTTAAAGCAGGGGAACAAAAAAATTTTGAAAATTATACAGTTCATTTTCAGAAAATAGAAAAAATTAAAAAAGATAACTATTTAGCAATTAGAGGAATTTTTAAAATTAATGATACAGAAAATTCTTTAGAAGAAAATTTATTTCCTGAAATCAGAATATATAATAAACCAGAAACACTTACGTACGAGTCATCTATTAGTTCAAAAATAAGTCATGACTTATATTTGACAATGAGCAATATTAATAGATCAGAATTTTATAATATTAAATTTCAGAAAAAACCTTTCATGATTTGGATTTGGTTTTCAGCAATTTTAATTGCTGTAGGAGGCTTTACAAGGATATTTAAAAATGAAAGTTAAATTTCTTATAACATTTTTATTCTTAGCTTTTATAATAATTTTATTTTTTTTAGGTCTAAAAAATAATAATATATATGAAACCAAAAATTTAATAGGAAAAAAAATTCATAACTTTGAAATATTAAACTTTGATGAAGACACACTTATAAAAAACAATTCTTTGAAGAACAATGAATATACCTTAATTAATTTTTGGTCTTCCTGGTGCACCCCTTGTAGAAATGAACATGTTTATTTATCTCTATTGAATAAAAATAATCTTAAAATTTTAGGAATTAATTTTAAAGATAAAAAGAATAATGCCAAAGATTTTTTATCAGAATTAGGTAATCCTTATTATGAAATACTAAATGATAAAAATGGAAAAGAGTCAGTTAATTTTGGTGTTTTTGGTATTCCAGAAAGTATTTTAGTAGATAAAAATTTAATTATAGTTAAAAAATATATAGGTCCTTTAAATAAATCAACTTATGAAGAAATTATTAAAATCGTAAAAAATAAATGAAATCTTTTTTCCTTATAATAACTTTAACTTTATCTTTAACTTCAAATCTTAAATCAAGTGAAGTTCATCAAAAAGAAATTGATATATTAAAAAATATACGCTGTCTAGTTTGTCAAGGTCAATCAATAGCAGACTCAAACTCTGATTTTGCTCAAACAATAAAATTAGTAGTTTCAGAAAAAATTAAAAATGATGTACCTGAGGATGAAATTTATAATTTTTTAATCAGTAAATACGGAGAGTGGATTGTTTATAAGCCTAGATTTAATAGGAATAATTTTCTACTATGGTTTTTCCCCTATCTGGTTCTATTTTTGGGAGGTTACTTAATTTTTGTGATAATTAAAAAAAAAGGATAGAAAAATTAGGGTTATTCACTGTGTACTTTTTTTTAATTAGATAGTACTTTTCTCTTATGAAAATTAAATTTTTGTTAACTATCGCCTTTACATTTTTCATATTTGCCAATGTCCTTGCAGAAAATTCAAGAGACATATCTTTTTACACTGGTAAGTTTGATACAATAGATAAAGAAGGGGATGATGGAACACAACTTTTTGGTGTAGAACACAGAAATCCTGAATTATTTAGAGATACTTTTCTTGGTAAGTTTGCTCCAATTACAGGTGCATTTATAACAAAAAAAAATTCTGCTTACATTTATACAGGTGTGGAAGCTCAGTATAATTTAGGGCCAGTAAAAATAGCCCCAAGTTTTTCACCAGGTTATTATCAAAAAGGTGATGGAAAAGATTTAGGAGATGTTTTGGAATTCAAAAGTGAAATTAAAGTAGGTTTTGACATATTTAAAAATTCTCAGCTCGGTTATAGTTACAGCCATATATCAAATAATGACTGGGGATCAATTAACCCTGGTACAGACAATCAAGCAATTTCATTCTCCAGACAATTTTAAATTATGTCTTTAGATAATTGTTTTAATGTTGAAGATTTTAGAAAACTAGCAAAAAAAAATCTTCCTTCACCAATTTTTCATTATATAGATGGCGGATCAGATGATGAACTCACGTTGAGAAGAAATACTGAGTCTTTCTCAAAATGTGATTTAATCCCAAATATATTAGCAAGTGTAGGTCAACCAGATTTAACTACTCACGTTCTCGGACAAAAAATTGATATGCCAATATTTTTATCTCCAACAGCTATGCAAAGATTATATCATCATGAAGGAGACAAGGCTTCAGCAAGAGCAGCTGAAAAGTTTGGAACTTTTTACAGTATGTCAACAATGGCTACCTCTTCGATAGAGGAAGTAGCAAAGATATCAGGAGGACCAAAGTTATTTCAATTATATATTCATAAAGATCAATCTTTGACAGATAACTTAATTGAAAGGTGCAAAGCCTCTGGATTTAATGCTCTATGTCTTACTGTTGATACTGTTGTGGCAGGTAATAGGGAAAAAGATCACAGAACAGGTTTTACTACGCCTCCTAAACTTACATTTAAAAGTCTAATGAGTTTTATGATGCATCCAAAATGGTCTTTAAATTATTTAACTAATAAAAAATTTGAGTTAGCAAATGTTTCTCATTTTACGAAAAAAGGATCATCTATTGCTAAGGGAGTGATGGAATACATTAATGAACAGTACGACCCTGCCATGAGCTGGAAAGACGCGGAGTATGTTATTAAAAAATGGGGAGGTCCTTTTGCGCTTAAAGGCGTAATGTCAGTAGAGGATGCCAAAAGGTCTGTTGATATAGGTGCTTCAGCAATAATGCTTTCTAATCATGGGGGAAGACAATTAGATGGATCTAGAGCTCCTTTTGATCAATTACCTGCTATAGCAGACGCAGTTGGTGGCAAAATAGAAATTATCGTTGATGGAGGCATTAGACGAGGAACGCATGTTTTAAAAGCTTTATCTTTAGGAGCTACGGCTTGCAGCTTTGGAAAAGCATTTTTATATGCTCTTAGTGCGGGTGGACAAAAAGGAGTTGAAACTCTATTAACAAGAATAAGAGATGAAATTAATAGAGATATGATTTTGCTGGGTTGTAAAAATATTAAAGAATTGAACAGTAGTAAGGTTGCATATAGATAATGCAAAATTTGCATGCAATAAAAGTGGAATTTGATCTATATTAAGTTATGAAACTTGCAAAAAATTTAGATAGATTAGGAACTGAGACTGCTTTCAGTGTGCTTGCTGAAGCCAAGAAATTGGAAGCACAAGGTAAAGAAATGATCCATTTAGGTTTGGGTCAGCCTGATTTTAAGACACCTCAACATATTATGGATGCAGCAAAAAAAGCAATAGATGATGGACATCACGGGTATGTCTTAGCCAATGGTATTACAGAGTGCCGTCAGGCAGTTTCCAGAAAAATTAAAAATTTATACAAGAAAGATGTGGACCCAGAGAGAATTATGATTATGCCAGGTGGAAAACCAACCATGTATTTTGCAATTCAAATGATTGGTGAACCTGGCGCAGAGATAGTTCACCCAACACCTGGATTTCCAATTTATGAGTCAATGATTAATTACACTGGTGCAAAAGCTGTACCTTATGATTTAACTAAAGAAAAAGATTTGAAATTCGACCCAGAAAAAATTTTATCTTTGATAACTGATAAAACACGATTAGTTATTTTAATTAATCCAAATAATCCAACAGGCAGCTTTGTTGAAAAACCCGCAATAGATTTTCTTGCTGAAGGTTTGAAGAAACATCCTCACGTCACAATACTTAGCGATGAAATTTATAGTAGACAAATTTTTGATGGAAAAGAAATGCCAACGTTTTTTAATTATCCTGATCTTCAAGATAGATTGATCATCCTAGATGGTTGGAGCAAAGCTTACTCTATGACAGGTTGGAGAATGGGTTGGAGTGTGTGGCCAGAAAAATTGATTCCACACGTTACTAAATTAGCAATTAATAGTTTTTCATGTGTTAATGCTCCCTCACAATTTGCGGGAATAGCTGCCCTAGATGGCCCAGATGACTCTATTCATCTCATGATGGAAAAGTTTGACCAAAGAAGAAAATTGATACACAAAGGGTTAAATGATTTACCCGGTGTCAAATGTAGTATGCCAGGAGGTGCTTTTTATGCCTTTCCAAACGTTAGTGGGACAGGAATGAACGGGTCAGAATTTTCAAAAAAAAGCATGCATGAAGCAGGTGTAGCAATAGTTCCAGGAACAGCCTTTGGTAAGACATCAACAGATTTTGTACGATTTAGTTTTGCCGCATCCCAAGATAATATTAAGAAAGCATTAGAAAAAATCGCTAAAATGCTTGGGTAAGTGACATTAAAGTATTTTGACCCAAAACAATATAAATTGTAATATTTAGTTATTATGACAAGTTTACAAATGCCTAAAGTAGATAAATCTATTATTTCAAAAAAAGAAGTAATAGTATCTGATCTGGGCAAAATAATTAAAAAAGAGAATATTTTATTTCATAGTGATGAAATTAAACCTTATGAGACAGATGCTCTCTCAGCCTATAAACAAAAACCTTTAGCTGTAGTTTTACCGGAGACTGTAAACGAAGTCAGTTTAATTTTAAAATATTGCAATGAAAATAAAATTAAAGTTGTACCAAGAGGTGCTGGAACTGGGCTGTCAGGGGGATCTTTGCCACTAGCAGATTGCATATTATTAGCAATGGGAAAATTTAATAAAATAATAGAAACAGATTTTAAAAATAGATGTGTAGTCGCACAACCGTGTGTTACTAATCTGGCAATAACTCATGCTGTTCAAGATAAAGGTTTTTATTATGCCCCCGATCCTTCTAGTCAAATCGCTTGTTCTATTGGAGGCAATGTAGCAGAAAATTCTGGAGGCGTTCATTCATTAAAGTATGGAGCGACTACAAATAACCTTTTGGGAATTCAAGTTGTACTTATAGACGGCACTATCACAAGATTTGGCGGTAAAGTTATGGACTCCGAGGGTTATGACTTTCTAGGTTTGATGACAGGTTCAGAGGGATTATTAGGAGTAATAACTGAAGTGACAGTTAAAATTTTAAAAACACCTGAAATAGTTAAAGCAGCATTAGTTGGTTTTCCAACCATCGATGATGCTGGAAATTGTGTATCTGAGATAATTGCAAAAGGAATTATTCCAGCAGGAATGGAGATTATGGATAAAGCTTTAACAAAAGCTACGAATGATTTTTCTAAAGCAGGGTATCCTGTCGAAGCGGAAGCTATGATGATAATTGAACTTGATGGTACTAAGACCGAAGTAGAGGAATTAATTGGTAAAGTAAAAGAAATTGCTGAAAAAAATAATTCTTCTAGTTTAAAAATTAGCAGTTCAAATGAGGAAAGACTAAAGTTTTGGGCTGGAAGAAAAGCTGCCTTTCCAGCATGTGGTGTTCTAGCGCCAGACTATATGTGTATGGATGGTTCTATACCGAGAGGCAAATTAGCAGAAGTTTTAAAAGAAATAACAAGATTATCCAAAAAATTTGGCCTGCCAGTTGCAAATGCATTTCATGCTGGAGATGGAAATTTACATCCCCTTATTATGTTCGATGCAAATGATAAGGAGTCTTTAAGAAAATGTGAGGAATTTGGAGCAGAGATTTTAAAGTATTGCGTCAAGGTAGGAGGAGCTTTGACAGGAGAGCACGGAGTAGGTATTGAAAAAAGAGAATTAATGTGTGAAGCATTCAATAACACTGATATCCAACAACAACTTACTATCAAGATGGCTCTGGACCCAAATTCTTTACTCAATCCAGGTAAAGTTTATCCGATTTTAAGAAAATGTGCTGAGGAAGGAAGGGTTCATGTCCATGGAGGAAAAACAAAATTCCCAGACATACCAAGATTTTAGTGCAACAATTTTTAAACCTACCACTAGAGAAGAAATCTCTAGTATAGTTAAGAAGTGCTATAAAAATAATATTCCATTAGAGATAAGTGGTTTAAAATCAAAAAAAAATATCGGCAGAAATTTTCAAGCTGAAAAAACTTTAGATCTTTCAAATTTTTCTGGAATAATTGAATACAAACCTGAAGAATTATATATAAAAGTTAAAGCTGGTACCCCTATAAAGGAAATAATAATAGAGTTAGATAAAAACAATCAGCAATTGTCCTTTGAACCTGTTGACTTTGGATTACTTTTTTCAGGAAAAAAAAATGAAGGAACAATTGGTGGTGTAATATCTTGTAATTTTGCAGGATCTAGAAGATTTAAAGTTGGAAGTGTTAGAGATCATCTATTAGGTTTTCAAGGAATTAATGGTAAAGGGGAAACAATTAAATCTGGGGGAACAGTAGTAAAAAATGTAACAGGTTATGACTTAAGCAAAATTTTATCGGGTTCCTTTGGAACACTTTCAATCTTAACAGAGGTTTCAATAAAAGTAATGCCAAAACCAGTAACTAATAAGACTTTAATAATTGATAATCCACATTTAAAAAAGGCTTTAGATTATTTGAACATATCTCTTTCCTCTTCAAGTGATCCTTCTGGAGGAGTTTTTTATCCGGAATATTTTAGAAAATATTTTACTTTTAATAACTTAACGACTCGAGGACCTATTACTGCAATAAGAGTTGAAGGTCCAAATGACTCTGTTGATTACAAAATTTCTAAACTTAGAAATGAGCTAAAATTAAATAATGATGAATTCGTAATTTTAGAAACAGAGCAATCTAATATTTTTTGGGAAAAAACTCGAAGTCTTGAGGTTTTTTCAAATTTAAAAAATAATCTATTAAGAATTGTAGTTCCAGCTAGCGAAACATTTGAAGTTCTTAATAAATTAAAAATTTACGATATAAAATATTTTATTGACTGGGGAGGAAATTTAATCTGGGTAGAATTAGAAAATATTAATTCAAAAATTTTGAGGGAAATTAAGGATTTAGTACTTAACTTATCTGGTTACCTAACTGTCATTAAAGTTGAGGAAAATTTAAAAGCTGTAACGGATGTTTTTACAATTGATCCAGTTAAGTATAAAATATCAGAAAAAATTAAAAATAGTTTTGACCCAAAAAGAATTTTGAACCCAGGTAAAATGTATTCAGGAATATAATGCAAACTTCATTTGATAATAATCAATTAAAAGATAAAGAAAATAAATCTAGTGAAAGTATAATTAGAAAATGTGTTCACTGTGGCATGTGTAATGCTACTTGCCCTACTTATGAAATTCTCGGAGATGAGCTAGATGGACCTAGAGGAAGAATTTATCTTATTAAAGATATGTTAGAAAATAACAAACCTGCCAATGAAAAAATTTCAAAACACATTGATAGATGTTTGTCCTGTTATGCATGTATGACTACTTGTCCTTCTGGAGTAAATTACATGCATCTTATTGATCATGGGCGAAATCATGTAGAACAAACATATAAAAGACCTTTTTTAGATAGATTAATGAGAAATTTTTTATCTATAACGCTTCCTAATCCAAAAATTTTTAAATTAATTATATTAGCAGTAAAAATTGTAAAACCTTTTAAATTTTTATTACCTAAGTTTTTAAAAAATTCTCTTAATTTAATGCCTGATAATATTCAAACCACGAGCATTAAATCAAAAAAAGTTTATCCTTCTAAACAAAAAAAAACTATAGCTAGAGTAGCGTTATTAATTGGTTGTGTGCAAAGAGTTATTTCTCCAGAAATCAACGAGTCCACTATAAGATTATTAACTCGTCATGGAGTAGAAGTAGTTGTATTACCAAAAATAGATTGTTGTGGTTCCCTAAATCACCATTTAGGAAAAAAAAAATTAGCCCATTCTTCTTTTGAAAAAAATATTAATCTATGGCACGAAGAATATTTGACGAATGGTCTAGATGCTATAATTAGTAATACGTCAGGCTGTGGAACAACATTAAAAGATTATGGGTTTATTTTTCGAGATGATAAAAATTTTAAAAAGAAAGCTAAAAAGATTTCTGATCTTTCAAAAGATATTTCTGAATATTTAAGTGAAAATTTAAAACTAGAATTTAAAAATAATACAGAAAAATATAATGTTGCATATCATTCTGCATGTTCTATGCAACATGGACAAAAAGTTCATGATCAACCGATAAACTTAATAAAGAAATCTGGAAATAAAGTACTTAATATACCAGAAGGACATATTTGCTGTGGGTCCGCTGGAACTTATAATATTTTACAGCAAAAAATTGCAAAAACATTGTTAGAAAAAAAAGTTAAGAATATTGAAAAAATATCTCCAGATTTTATTTCTACGGGAAATATAGGTTGTATTACTCAAATTGCGAATGGAACCAATATTCCAATAGTTCATACTGTTGAATTAATTGATTGGTTTACTGGAGGCCCAAAACCTATTAAATTAAAAAATCTATAATGAAAAAAATCTTAGTAACAAGAAGATTACTCAAATCTAATGAAGATAGATTAAAATCTCTTTACGATGTAAATCTGAATTCTAACGATGAGCTTTATTCCCAAAATAAATTAATTGAATTAAGTGAAAATTGCGATGGTATTTTGTCAGCTTTAACAGATAGACTTGATGGGGCAACAATTAACAAATTACCAAAAAGTGTTAAAATTCTCTCCAACTTTGCAGTTGGCTTTGGAAATATAGATATTGAAGCAGCGAAGAAAAGAAATATTGTTGTGACTAACACTCCTGAAGTTCTTACCGATGCTACTGCAGAGATTGGTATATTGTTAATTTTAGGCGCTTGTAGAAGAGCTTCAGAAGGTATTGAAAGCGCAAAAGCCTCTAATTGGAAATGGTCTGCAGATTATCTTATTGGAAAACAATTAACTAAAACAAGATTAGGAATTTTAGGAATGGGAAGAATTGGAAAAAAAATAGCTAAAATTGCCAAATCATTAGGAATGATAATTCATTATCACAATAGATCAAAATTAAACCCTGAACAAGAAGATGGGGCAAAGTACCATACAACATTGAAAAGTTTAATGACCGTTTCAGATGTTTTGTCTGTATGTTGTCCAGCTTCAAAAGAAACAATAAATTTAATTAATAATGAAACTTTAGAATATTTACCCAAAGGAGCAGTTGTAACAAATGTTGCAAGAGGAGATATTGTAGATGATGAAGCTTTAATTAATGCTTTGAATAGCAGAAAAGTTTATGCAGTTGGTTTAGATGTTTATAAAGGTGAGCCAAATTTAAATCCAGGGTATCTTAAGCATAAAAGTGCTTTTATACTTCCACATCTAGGTAGTGCAACTAAAGAAACTAGAACAGCAATGGCAAATTTAGCTATAGAAAATTTAGAGGAATTCTTTCAAACAGGAAGTTCAAAAAATAAAGTAAATTAATAAATAAATTACCATTTTCCTACTACTCAAGGTTGTATATCATTATTTTTTTTAAATAAGAAGAAGACTCTTAATTAGGTTTATGCTTAAATAAATCATTAATTAATAACAAGGGGGACATATGTCAAAAGACAAAAAAGTAAAAGGAGTAAAAACTCCTTCAAGACGTAAGTTCTTTAAAGCAGCTGCAGTAACTGGTGCAGCAGCGGCAGCAACTGTAGCAATGCCTAACATTGCTTTCGGTGCTCCGAAAACTTTAAAGATGCAAGCAGCTTGGCCTTCAGGAGCAAATATATTCTTTGAAATGGCTGGCGACTATGCAAAAATGGTTAGCGACATGTCAGGCGGTGAATTAAAAATCGACCTTCAACCTGTTGGATCAGTTGTAAAAACTGGTGAGATAGGACAAGCAGTAAGTTCAGGTGTATTAGATATGGGACACTGGGTAACTGCTTACTGGTACGGTAAAAACGCTGCTGCTTCATTATTTGGTACAGGACCGTCATACGGAATGTCATCTCAAGAAGTAATGGGATGGATGGAATATGGTGGAGGTAGAAAACTTTATGAAGAAACACTTTCAAAAGTTGGTTTCGACTATATTGGTTTCTTCCATATGCCAATGCCTGCTCAGCCTTTTGGTTGGTTCAAAAAGAACGTAACTAAAGTTT
>MDTC01221619.1_pt1 | contig 30023 bp, 21 predicted proteins | sample 811181 | NCBI WGS metagenome assembly MDTC01 (sample SAMN05326644, study PRJNA326480) | marine metagenome | isolation source: seawater | place: Pacific Ocean: North | collected 2011 | reverse complement strand
AGCGGAAGTAGCAGCGGAAGTAGCAGCGGAAGTAGCAGCGGAAGTTGTTTCGAGCCAGAAAGCGGTTGTCCGGAACCTAAAATATGGTGCGACAAACCTACTTGCAGTTGTGAATGCTTCAAGTGTCCTGCTGAAAGCGGAGCTGAAGATGATTGTGACGATGTCAGAAATAATTTCCTGAATATTTTAAACCAACAAGCACGCAGACGAGGGCCTTATGGATCCCCCACCGGCTGGTTGTATAACGGATATCTTCCAACATATGATTCTAATGGGGTTATGAATGGACTAAAGTATATCACTGAAATTCAACCAGAAACCTGGCCCACCATGCCCGGCTCTTGGGAGGAGGAAGATGCTCAAGAACCTGATTTTCTGAGTGATATTCCTTTACCTACCTGGTGCCTGCCTGAACCAGATTGTCCTGATGACCAAGTTAGAGATCCAGAAGGTTGCGAATGCGAATGTGCAATACAACAAGGAACTTGCTCAGGAGAGAATCAGATTTATCTATACCCACCCGCACCGGCAAGTCCAGACGATTGCGGATCTTGTGGCTGCAAATATGATGCTCCTGGAAACAACTCAGGCGCAGAACAATGCACCGGATTTAAAAAAGTAGTATATTCATCAGAAGAATCTGGCTCTCCTGGATGTACATGTCAGTGTTTTATTGAAGAGAATGATTGTGAACCTTTTGGTCTTGGCGAAGACTGCAATTGTAAAACATGCGAAGATTTTTCTTGTTGCGAGGACGAAGATTGTGGTGCTTGTCACTCGTGTGTAAATGGCGAGTGTGTATCTGATTGTGAGGCCTGTGAAGCTTGTAACGAATCAGGAGTAAAACCAAAATGCGAAACTACCTGTAATGCTTGCCAAGACTGTGAAAGTGATACATGCGTTGATAGTTGCGGTTTCTGTGCTGAATGCGGTTTTGTAGAAGAAGAAGACTATGAACCTCCTATCCCTCCTAATAGACCTTCTCCTAATGCTCCACCTTGGGTACCTCCTCCAGTACCCGGTAGTTATCAATGTGTGTTGTCATATGATGATCTATGCGAAGTATGTGATGAAGACACAGGTAATGTTACTCCCAACCCAGCAGCCCCTCCTACAACAGATTGTGGATCGTGTACAGAAGGCACAGATCACAGCAAATGTCCACAAATAGATCCTTGTCTTGGCTCCTATGGGTGTGATGTAAATGAAGGGTGTAAACTGTATCCACCTAGTTCTAATCCTCAGATTACAAACAGATGTACTCAATGTAATCCTGATTGTAGGTCTTGTGAAATATGCCAACCTGGAGAAGCCTACACTATAGACGTTACGCAAGCTGATGGTAGCACAACACCAGTAACACTTCAAGGAAATGCATCTTGTGAAGCGGATCCAGATTCTTGTGATTACGTTGGAACCGAGTTTCGTGAAGGCCCATTAGGTACCTATGGAGTAGCTGTGTGTAAGCCTAGATATAGCGCTTGTTATGATTGTGTTTATGGAGAAGAACCGGTTTATAAGTGTGGAGATTGCGAAGACTGTACTGGTGAATTCGGTTTTGAGGGCGGTGGTCGTGGGATCTACGATGATAGAAAATGCACTCCTCTAGATCCTTGTCCAGAGCCACCAACACCAACAACAACACTAGAACCAACACCAACAACAACACCAACAACAACACCAACAACAACACCAACACCAACAGCAACGCCAACAGTAACCCCGTCAGCAGACTGCACTAACAAAACGGTGACTCGTCAAGAACCTTGTCTTGAAATTAGTGATTGTTATAGAGTAATTGACTATTACAATAACGGCTGTCCTCGTAGAGAAGTTTGCGGATGTTTAGATGACGCAGGTAATTGTAATACTTGCGGACAACCTCCTCAGCCTACACCTGCACCCCCACCAACACCACCAAACTGCTCAGAATGTAATCTTGTGGTGATGTTTGAATTCGATAACATCATAATGTATGAGTGTAGACCTGTTCCAATACTGCCTTGTGAAGTCTGTATGACTTACGATCAAAATGAAGCTCCGTTAGATGCTATCCCCACTAAAAATGGTGGTGCTTGGCGTATAGAAGATAGAGTCGTGCCTGATTGCCATAAATGTGAAGACGGTATTATGAAGAGGTTGTGTCCTGAAGAAGAATGTTTTCATGGAATTTGCATTAATGGACCTACTCCAACGCCGACACCTATCCCTCCAGAAGACCCAGAAGACCCACCACCATGCACATTTTCGCAAACTGATTGCTTACCCTGCACTAGATTTGATGCTGAATCATGTTCGTGTATCACATTAGAAACAGACCCCTGTATAGTATGCGAAGACCATGATGGAAAAGAAGTTTTAGAACCTAAAACTTGTAATTTGACTTGTGAATACTGTGATAATGGAGAATGTAAACCTGTTATTTGTCCTGAAAGATGTAAAGAGCCAACAGATGTTGGTGGCGTATGCGAATGCGTATCCCCACAGCTGCCCGAATGTCACATTATGACTACGCAGTGGGATACCTCGAACCCTAATGGCGCCTGTGTTTATATTCCTTTAAATTGTAGCGAAAGAAATGAAGTTTTAAGCGATGGTACAGTTAGAACGTGTCATTGCGTAGAAAAAGCAGATACAGAATATGAATGCGTATGTATTGATATTCCGCCAGAACCAGAACCTCCAACACCAGAACCAGAACCGCCAACGCCAGAACCAGAGCCGCCAACGCCAGAACCGCCAAATCCAAACCCAGAACCTGAACCTGAACCTGAATGTCCATCGTTAGAAACTCCTCTGTGTGCCTGTTTATCTCCAGACGATTGTTACGTTGTACAATATTATGTTGTAGGTAATTGTACATTTGCTGAATGTCGTAAAATAGAAGATCATGAACCAACTCCACCCACCCCAGAACCTCCTGTTCCTCCAGAACCACCAACTCCACCAGGTCCTACACCACTACCCGAACCTCCTCCATCACCAGAACCTTGTCCAGTTTTTGAAAGTCCCACTTGTCCTGAAGGGTCAATTCTAACAGCATCGATGGACCATATTACTAGGTGTCCAATGCTGGTTTGCGCCCAATTGCCAACTACAGATCCAGATACTCAAAAAAGTGTAGTCGATTTACCTATTAATAGTAATATTGAAGTTGTTATTAGAAATATAGAAGTAGAAAATCAATCAAAAAATATTTATGGTTTTAGACTACCAGCATTAGCAAACTCTAAAGGAATTAAAACTATAAGAGTACTAAGTGGTGGAGGAAATTATAATAATAGCATACAGTTTACAAATATAGGTAATGCTATTGCAGTAGCTAAGATTAAAGACGGCAAGGTGTTTGATATTGTTGTTGTCGACGGAGGTAGAGGATTTACTGATAATTTCTCAGTGCAAACTGCAGGAGCAGTAAATACTAGTCCTGTGGAAGCTGTGGCTATAGTTGAAAATGGATCTATTACACAAATTCAAATTGTAGATCCTGGATCTGGTTATGAAGAACAGCCTGAAATTACTTTCTCTGGTGGAGGAGGAGTAGGTGCTCAAGCGTTAGCTGTTGTTAAAAATAGTCAAATTGATAAAATTTATAGAACTGTACCTGGACAAAATTATACAGGATTGCCTACCGTATATATTTCTGGAGGAGGTGGTGGAGCAGCTCATGCTGATGTAAACGAATTAACAACTATAGGACAAGATAAACAAGGTATAGCTTCTATTTTAGTTACTAATGGAGGCTCTGGTTTCTCAGATAGTAATAAACCACAAATCACAATCCAAGGAGGAGGCGGAGCTGGCGGAGGTAGAGCGGATGCAATTGTTGTAGATGGATCTATTACTGCCATAAATATTCAAAAGCCAGGAGAATACACTAGTCAACCACAAATTGTAATCACTGGAGGAGATGGAAATGCTACTGCTATTGTAGGAGACCTTAAAGGAATCGTGAGCGATAATGATTTTTATAGTCATTTATCTAATTTTACATGTGGTAAATGTACTTATACTTTTACTAATATACCTCCTAGTCATCCTATAACTTTCTATAGTAACGATACAAACATTATATTGACTGGAGATAAGGGTGGAGCAGATCACATGCTCACAAAAGTCGGACTAAATGGACAAATACAAGAATATTACTGGGGTACTGTAACTATGACTCCGCAATCAGAATTTACTAATATTTCATATGAGTGTTTTCATCATGGTTATATGGGAGGTCAAGACAATATTAGTTATAAAGCTAGAAGTTGCAACTGTCCTCCTCCTTTACAAATAGAATGTCCATCAGGCACTAGGACAAAACTAGCTTTTAATAATGATACACGTTGTTTATTCTATACTTGTGTTGATGTAGAAGACTTCGAATGTCCTATCTCAAGTTGTGACGATTGTTCTACTTTAAATGAATCTTTATGTGTGTGCGAAGATAAAACCTTAAGTCCTTGCACCCAATGTGTCAATGGAACTATTGCTCCTATTGAATGCCCTGTGGGGTATATATGTAATGATGGTAGATGTATACCTAATGGTGATTTAGACAAATTTAACGATATTATTAACGTAGATATTAATTATTGATAAAGGAACGCAATGGCTGAACCAAAAATTATATCAGAAAATGACGAATTAAATATAGACGTTAAATATGAAAGAGACGTTTTTATTAAACGTGCTGACCTACTCAATCCTGACAGTAATATTACATCAAATAATATTGAGACTAAGACTAAAAAAGGTAGTACAACCATTACTACTGAATTTATAGAAAGTGGTAATCAATATATCGAAGGGTTAGCAATACCATTATCTACTTTACAGTTAAATGTACTACAAAAAAGTGCTAGTAATACTGAAGTATATATATCAGACCCTATTCAGGTAGAAGAAAATGGCTATTGGCGATTATATATTCCTGCTACTTTAAGAGCAGGAGAAACATACACAGTTGTAGTTAGGGTCAAAGATAATAGTAGCAATACAGCAATTTTAATTGACAGTGTCGCTAAAAATTTACAATATATCGACGGTCCAAATATTTTTGGTACTAATGACAGTCTTATAAGTGTAGATTCTACAATTTTACCTTTCCAAAATTACGATATAGCAGGCTCTGCGCCACCAGGAACCAACATCTATCTGACTTTTGGTCTACAATGGAATCCTAATACACAATCTTTTTCTGAACCAGAAACTAATTTGTCTAATATGTTATTGAGAACTGTTAATATACTTACTTCTAGTAGTACTACTAGGAATGGTGTGGTGCAGTTTATATACAAAGCCAGAGCTTTAAGTACCGGTCGTTGGACAGTTGACTTGTCTTCTGTAGAAAGCCTTCACATTCTTGGAGAATATGATAGTTTAACCGACACATACATCTCAGTCGATGTTTCTTTAGAAGATTTAGAACAAATATCCAGCGATATTAAAGATTTTATAGACAACAATCCTAATTACTATACTACTGTAAATGTTCAAACTGTAACGCCTCAAAGACAGCTTTTTAATACATCTAATGAAAACTCAGAGGTAGTATTATTAAATACTTCTATAATTAGTCTTAGTTTGTTTAATATAGACTCGTTTAATAATTCAACTGTATTTCATGGTAATTCTGTTCCTAATACAACAATTAGATTAAAAACTAGTAATTCACCCTCGGCTATCTGGACAACTAGAAGTGACGATAGTGGGTCTTGGTCTATCAAAATCAGTAGTACTCCTTCTGAAGGAACAAAACTTACGTTTGTTCCTGGTAATAAATATGTAGTTTATGTAGACAGTCCATTTACAGGACAATATGTTGAGAAAACTTTAGATTTTAATTCAGATATAACCTATCCACTATTAGAAACTAAAAAAATATATAAACCAAACGATTTGCTAGAAGATATTTCATATAATTTTAGAAGCTCAAAAAGAGTTTTAAGAGGCAGGGCCGATAGAGCAGATAAGCATGTGTACTTAGGTCTATACAATCAATCTATTCTTAATAGATATCATGATCCAGAAATTCTTAGAAACTGGAGTCCTACAAGTAAAGATGTTTATATAGGTTCTCATGCAAATGAATTTATTGATGAAGAAAACAAATATGGTTCTGTGACTACTCCTGGACTTAAAGCTAGTTCTCAAATAGATGCTGAAACGCAAGGCTGGAGAGTCGCTGTTAGTTCAGACGGATCTATTTTTGCTAGTTCTAGTAAGCATTTTTCTAAAGTTAGAGTATATGAAAAGGATCGTTTAGATGTATGGAAACAAAAAGGTCAGGGCTTAGATAGAGTTGGTATAGGATGGATTAGTAATAATTTTGTTCACAAGGATATAACAGAAACAAAGAGGGATGCACAAAAAAATAATCTAGCCATACAAAACGATGGAATCAATTTTGCAAATCGTCAAGAAATTATACAGCAAAAATATCCTGCAGGAGGAATTGATCTTAGTAATAATGGTTTGGTATTAGCTGTTGGAGAACCGTACTACAGACAAGCCAATTCTGAAAATTATCCTATGTTTGGAATAGTAATAGTCTATAGATGGAACAGCGATAACAACACTTGGATAGCAAAAGGTAGTTCGATTAAAGGTCCAGAACCAGATCAGTTTTTTGGTAGACAACTATGTTTAAGTGGTGATGGTAATACTGTTGCTGTTAGAGATCACAATAATAAAGTATATGTATATAAATTTCAAGAACACGGTTCTTTATGGAAACAACATGGAGATCCGATTACATTGTTTGAAAAACCAGAAGGAGTTTATGATTACTTTACTGGTCAAGAAGGAGTAGTAGAACAAAGTACACCGTATGAGACTGCTACATCAGACCCACGAGCTACTCAAGAAAGAACTAGTATTAGTATTAGCAATGATGGTAACATATTGTCGGTAGGGTATGTTTCTAAACACAATCAAGAAAGTTTTTATTCTCATCATAGAATATCTACTAGTGAATTTCAACATAAAAATATAAATAATGATCCTAGAAATAGTGACGAACATAAGCTTCAGCCTGAACAGCCTTTTGAACACCCCTTTGTGCCTCAACAATATTCCAGAAAAATAGATATATTTGGGCATTGGAACGGGGATAGTCAACCACCTACTCATGATTATAGGATGAACCAAATACAAAATAATCTAAAAACTCATGTAAAAGTTTTTAAGTATAACTCTGATACAAGCAGTTGGAACCAATTAGGTAGATCTTTTGATTCTGGTAGTGTAGAATTTAACAAAAGTATTGTTAATCGCAGAACTGACAGTTTTCCTTGTAGAACTGATATTTCTGGTGATGGAAAAACTCTTGTGGTATACGGTCCTACAGCTGACAGTTTTTTGAAAGGTGAAAGTTATAACAAGTCGAAGTTATTCTCTTCTGCAAGCGAATTTGAATATGCAAAAGATGATCTTGCTCGTGCATACAATTTACGTTACAGATCAGATTTTAACAGAAGACTAGATAGAGAATGGGCAGATGTACAAATTTATAAATGGGATGAAAATACAGAAAATTGGATTTATGATACTAGAGTAGATTTAGGTCCAGTAGGATCTTTTAATTCTAATCTTAAATTTAATACCACATACTTTAACGACGTTACTCCTGATCCAACTCGAAGTCTCCAAACTGCTAACAACTATACATTAGATCAGAATTTTGCTGATTTGTTTAAAACTTTTCAAGTTGCAGGATACGATAGTCTTTATACTTATGATAATTTAATTCCAGAAGATAATACAGATAATCTAATGGCAACAACGTATTCAACTGCAGCAATAGATTACAGTCCTATTACACATACAGTTACATTAAATACAACTATAATCACACCAACCGCTCACAATTTAAAAGAAGGCGACGAGATTACAATCAGGTACAACACTTGTGAACCTTCACTAAGTGATACAGAATGGGCTAACTATGGGGATAACGCAGGAAGAAATCGTGGACAAGACTACAACGAAGATAATAAATTAAGATTTTATGATATGATGAATGAACACTCTGCGGTAAACCTAACTTGGAATTTTAGAGAAAACGAAACTCAAGAAGATAATACAAATATTTATACTGTTAAATCAGTTATAGACAATACTACTTTTATTATCTCTCACGAATTCAAATCTCCATTTGAAATACTTGATTTTAAATTTGCTATACAAAATGACAATTTACAGGAAAAGTATTTAACTCTATCTGATTTGTCATACTCTGGTCCGTCAAATGCTACTTTTAAAGATATAGAAATTGAACAAAACAAATATCTTAATCCTCCTGACTACAATTGGAGACCAGAATATATAGTAATGCATATGGCTAGCAAATACATTAGAAGTTTGGGAATTGGTAAGATTATTGAACCTGCTGCTGATTCATTATTTCCTAATGAAAGATCATCCATCTCTGTGTACTCTCGTGTTAAGAGTGATTACACAAACCCTCAATTACCTTTTTACACAGTAGAATTTTCTTTGAGTATATTAGGTCGACAAACCACTATTGTTAAATTCGGTTTTAATTGGACTAACCATAGTGCATATAGCAAAATGTCTAATATACAAATTATTAGAGGTGGTCGATTTGTTGACACAGAAGATTTAGAAATTTATTTTTCAGTTCCTGATCCTGCATTTGGCCACTTGCATGGCTCCAGACACGGAAAAATAAAATATGGTAGTAGTGGTCAACTAGCTTCAAACGTACTGTCGGAGTATTGGCCCGGAAATGCTTTGGTTACTATACCTCTATTGTCAACACAGCTTGTTCCTCAACTTACTAGATATACAGCAGGCAATCAAAATAGTAACATTTTAGCATCAGTAGATAGGTATAAGTCTGAAGGGACACTAAATATAGTGTCTGTTAAAAAATTAAGAGAAGAAGCTATTGAAAAGATTAATACATTACTAAAACCTTTAAAAGATAATGCGAGCCAGAGCGATTTACGATATCAAGGATTAACGAATAACTTATTTGGTCCAGGTATTCATGGGACTATAAGCACTATAATACCTGCACCTACTGTTAGAGGAGGGAGAAGCTTTGGACAGAGTAGACAAGAATATATAGATAACCAAAAAGACATTTTCGCTCAATGTATATCTAAAAAAGGTCATTATTGGAACACTACGCCAAGAGGATTAATGCCAAATGTTAAATTAAGTAATAACGGTAAATATTTGGTAGCAGGCATACAAGATGTACACATGATGTCTTGGAGTAGAAATTTAGTAAAAGTATTTGAATATAGTGACAGTAAAAATTTAGATATTAATAATTTTACACCAGCAATTGATGGCGCGGACTCATACGCAACCTATGCGTCAACACAGAATACAACTAGAAGTTCTCCTCATTTCGATGTTAATGATAAAATATACAACACCTATAAAAATCCTCCGATCATTACAGAGCCTACTACTAGTAAAGATACTCAAAATTCTAATTTTTTTGAATATAGCGATAAATCAACATTTGAACCTAAAGGTAGGTATTTACAAACTTTTAATTTGAAAGATTCTGATGATAATTTAAGGTTGAGTAAATTACGAAATATAACTAGAACAACCCCTAATGTTAATACACAAGATTGGGATAGGCATGAAGGTCTTAAACAATATACAAAGTTTTTTAATATTTTTAATCATACCATAGAAAGTCCGTTTCCACGAACTGAAGCAGGATTAAGCTCTAATGTATCTCCATTTTCTTGTCAAACAGTATCTTTTGGGAGTGCTTTGGCTATTAGTGATGACGGGAAAACATTAGTGGTAGGAGATTACACGAGCGTTGCTACAGATTTAGAAAGAGCACGATCAGACGGGCCGGGTACAAATTTTTCCAAATATGAACCCAATAAATACGGAAGATATGCAGAAGTAATTACTGGAGCTTATGGGTTATATTATACTCCAGAATTTATTAATGGCGGAATTACTCGATTTGATGCATACTTTCAACCTAAAGATCATTTAAAAAATCATAAAGGCATCTACCCAAAACTGTTGGAGACTGCAGCGGACAACCCAGTTGCGCAATATTTCTTCCCTTATACCTCTTTAGATCCTATATTGTATAATACATATCCTGTAGTGACAGATCTTAAAAATCCTAACCGTGAAGTAATTGACGGATTTGGAGCGAGACATATTTATGGTAGTCAAAATTTATTACCTCCGGGAGTAGCTGATGGAGACAATAATTTTTATCCAGGGTGGAGGCATTATACAGCAGGTCGTAATATCGTATACAGCTATAATGGCATACCTAACAATACTGCTTATATGGGCGTTAGGTCAGATCAGTGCTTGAAATTTCCCAATCCACAAACTCATGTTGACGTACCTTTTGTACAAATGACTAGTTTAAATAAATATTGGAATACTCAAGGAGAGACTGCTGATGAGCATATAGGCCGAACTTTTATTGCACAAAATCTTGTTCAGGGTTCGGTGTCTAGAAATTTATCAGAGGCTACCTTTCCCGGTGCTATGTATAAAATTCCAGTAGATATAAACGGTAATTGGGAAGTAGACTTATCTGATACTAGTTTACAGATTAATAATTCTACAAACACGTTGCCAGAAAACTCTACTTCGGCCAGAAGCTTTGAATTGAATCCTTTGCATTTGATTCTATCTTCAGACAAAAAATCGGAAGACAATAAAAATATATTCTATACCTTAGACACAGTATATAATGATATTCCAGCTAAAATTTTTGAAACAATGAATATTATAACAACAGATGTAATAACTCATGTAAACCCCATAATCAAAGGCATAGCAGGATTAACAAATGATGGAGATCAATATAATAGACTCAGTAATAATTTAATACCTCACTATATTACGATAACAGGACCAGAAAGCGGTAACAGCGATACCTACGCAAGTCACGTGTATGTTCTGTTAGACCCTTCAACACAAACTTGGACTGCTGATTTAAGTAGTTTTAGAACATTAACTAATCCTCTAATGTCTAGTAGACAGCTTACTGTTACTCTTTCTTCTTATCAAGCAGATAATGTAAACGAATATGTTCATCATACTAAAAACGTATTTTTCCTACAAACAACACCTAGATCAGCAACATTAGATAATGAATATTTATATAATAATTTACTATTAACAGGAAAAGCAGGACCAGGTTATAAAGTAACATTAAAAACAACCAGTAACACCTACGAAACTTATGCTGATGTAGATGGAACATGGGAAATTACATTAATACCAGAATACAGTACTACAACTAGACAACCTATAGATTTTGTACATAATAAAAAATACAATATTACTCTGCAAGTATCTAATGAAAATCAAACTTATCAGAATTCAACACACACAGTAACTTACTTTGATAATACGGACGTTGATTTTACAGTCAATGAGGATGTTTTCTACTCTTTAACTCCATATTTTAGTGGTACGGGTTCAGTAGGCGATTCTATTAGTATTAGGTGTTTAGACTCACAAAGCAATAGATTATATGAAATACTATCAATACAACCCAATTACAATGGAGATTGGGATGTTTCTATGGGTGATTTGAATAAGGCTTTTTTAGCTACAGACTTAGTATATAATCAATATTATGTTTTTGATTTTCTTGTAAATAGAGAAATAAGATTTCGTAGAAATATAAGATTCAAAGGTGATTTAACGCTAAAAACTCCAAATATTATTACAGATAACGTAGACGATCATAGTTTAAATGTAATAGAAGGTACCGCAACTCCAGGTTCTGTAGTTAATATTACTAGATATGTAGACGTTGATGAAAGAGCTGAGTTAGAAGAACAACACACCGTTGAAGTAACAGCCGATACTGAAGGTAAATGGTCAGTACCTTTTGTTGATTTCTTTTCTGCAATTGATCTAAATAAATATAAAGCTTACATTGATGATTTTATAGAGTTTAAAGCATTTAGTTATTTTAAAGGAACTCCTGGAAATCAGTCTAGTGCAATAACAAAGAAAATAGCCTATACCAACAAAGCCCACATGAGACTGCAATTAGATTTTGATCAACTAGCTTTTATATTTTTAGATAAATCATTACAAAGTTATATTATACGTTTTCAATACACAGGGAAAAAATGTCATACTTCTCTAAATGGAGTTAGGATAGAAGGCAAAATATACACAACTACAACAGAAAGAATTGTAGATAAAAACGATAGTCCTGTAGATAAGATATTTGACGACATCAATCTTCCTAAAAATACAGTTTTTATAGATACATGTAGTTTAGCATCAGCTCCTCCAAATTCAGACCCTAATACAGCCAAGCCATTATTCGACTTTACTGCTATAAACAGAACACTTGGTACTGGAGATACCATAGGTAGAGCAGTAACTACTCCTAGATCAGATACTGTTAATTATACTTTAGAAGACCTTTCAATAGGAGATGAATACACTGTAAGATTTAAATTTTTCAACCCCTACAATGCTTACTTAACGGCAGAAAAAACAGAATACACCTTTTTAGCAATGGGAGATAATGGTGTCCCAAGAGCTAAAACTATACATGTAAACATAAAAAGAGATGAGATAGTTAATAACTTTATTGTTATAGCACAAGTAACAAACAATAAAACTAATGAAGTATTTGAAGACACTGTAGTTGTACAAGATTCGACTTATGAATGCGATATAATACCACTATATGAAAACTTCATAAAAGCTAAATTAGATATTTTCAATAATCCTAAAGATCCATCTACTACTACAGTAGTTACTGGAGATATTAAAGTAAATGATACTTCTACGCCGTCTCAACTAGAATCTCCAACAACCGGAACTGGATCATCTCCGACTACTACCCAAACACCTACTGCCACAACAGCCCCAACCACAACAACACCAGCTAGTACAAGTACTCCTGCAACTACTCCTACTCCTACTCAATATAGCGATGGTGGCGGTGGAGGTGGTTCTTATGGAGGCTATTAGTGTATAGTATTTATATGAAATATTTTACAGCTTAGGAAGAATATGGCTAACTCTAAAAAAATTAGTACAAAATTTAATATTACTAGTCAGAATCAATTTAATATACAGAATTCTACTACTTTTACTTCAGGGACAGATAATAATTTTGCATTAACTAGGAACTCTTTTCAGTATAGTATAAGTAGTTTAATAATAGGTCATGAATATCAGGTTGATTTTGAAGCTTACGCTAACGATCACGGAAGAGTTACTATAGGACCTAATGGAATTAGGTTTACGGCTTCTACCAATCAACAAAAAATATTACTATATTTAGAAAAAAACGCTAATATACATCAAACTTATGTACAAGCTAAGGTACATGATATTACAGATAACACATTTTACACAGATTCTGTGATAATGAAAACTGATGAAATAGCCCAACTACAATGCGAAGAACTTAAATTTCCTAATGTAGAATTATACGTAGAACAACCCCTAACTATAGAGTATCTTGAAGACACTTCTTCTCTGGGTTTTTCAGTAAGAGCTGTTGTAACAGGTACAGCAGAAGGTGAAGATGTACCAAACATTACATACAGCTGGGGTATCAAGCGTAAATCAGATGAGGTTTATAAGCCATTAGATACCAGAGGAGGTACAAACGAATTTGTATTAGACGGTTTTAATTATACAGATGACAAAGACGCTGAAGTGATGGTTATAATTAGAGCTGGTCAAGAGATAGTACCTTTAAAAATTACAGGAAAGATCACTTTACCTCAGGGTCGTATAGTGACGCATAAAATTTCTCCAGGATATGATAGGGCATTTAATACTGTCAATGATACTCTCTCTTACTCAAGAACTATTAGTATGTCTGATGGAGCTCCTATATCATATGACATTGAAAAATTTGTTTACGAACGTCCTTTGAGTGTTCGTATGCCCGCTAACCATTTAGAAAGTTTTTTAGACGATCCTAATTTTAGTACAACCTTGGTAGAGGATTTAGCAAAAAGTAGAAATAATGAAACTAGTTTTTTTAGAAAAATGGGGACTATAGATAGTACTCCTTTTAAAAACGGTCGTGTTGAAGCAACATTGTCTGATAAAAATTTTAAAAATTTTTTTAAAACACATCCCTATGGAATTCGTCGGACAGTATTAAAAGGAACTACTATTGAAAATATTTCTATTAGTACAGTAATAGCTTATGTATTTAAAGCATATACAAAAGATGATCAAGGAAATAAAAAATTAGTTTCTGAATGGACAGTAATGAAAAGCATACAAAGAATCATTATTTCAGAACAATCTAGAACTTTAAATAGTACTATAAATCACGACTCTTTTAATACGGTTGCTGTCAATCCAGTAGGCTGGGGGTCATTTACGACTCCTATAGAGTTAATACTATCTCCTAATCATATGTATACACAATCTCCATGGGGAGCACCTTTACTTAGAAGAAGATCTTTTGCTGATTTTCCTGACGCAAGTAATACCTCAAATCCAGAACCTTCTATTAATTTTAAATTGAAAAAAAATATTGCTGATGCAATATACTATGCAACTAACCCAACAGAATTACCAGATATAACAGAAGAAGAAGAACCTACAGTAGAAGTTACAGGACCTAGAGAAACAGTTACAAGAACATATTCAGTAAGAGAAGCCTTTAGAAGTCCCTCACTACCTTCTATGGCATTTTACCAAGGATTTTCTAGAGAGTATACATCTTTTTTAAGTCATACCAATAATTATCCTTATAGGTCGTTTGCTGAGTCACAAAGAAATAATCCTGCTAGTCCTCATTACAATCTAAGCGACATAATATTAAGAAATCTATTTCTGGACCCTTTCGGTAACTTTAGCGTTATGCCAGACGACATAGACATATCTATGAGAAGCCCCTTGCATCACGAAACTTGGTCAACAAATATTTTTGTAAAAAAAGGAGACACACTTAAATTTAAACAAGTACCAGATAATTTTGGTAAGCTAGATACTCTGTATACACAAGTAATTCTAGATGAAAACGGTGAAAGAGAAAATATTTTTCATGATGCCAATGGACTAAAGGTGCCTAATAATGGACTTGAACGACAATACAGATCTATAGGTGGATTAACACTAATTCCATCATTAAGTATTGGACATTTTAAAAACATGGACTATCATATGGCTAGTCCACTTAATCTTTCAACTCAGTTTGAAGGTGGTAATAGAACTAATCGCTATCCTTCTGTACCTTATCCTAGACAGCCATCTCATCCAAAGTATAGAGGTGGTAGAGGATGGCCTAAAAATTATGTAAACAAAATGAATCTTGATTTCATTATAGATGGTAATGGTAATACTATAGGAAAACCTTTTAGTTCACCAGCAGACGACAGCGCGATATTCTTCAAATGCATAGATAAAACTATCGACGACAATTCCCACGCTCATACTGAAAACAGATCTACCGCGATGTATCTTGATGTCAGAAAAATTAAAAATACGAATGTTAATCTTTATAACAGACTTATGTGCGCAACAGCAGAAGCGTCGCTAAGTCCACGGATAATCAAAAATATTGATTACAATGGTATGATTATATGGATAAGTACAGACGGTCAGCTTCGAAGTACTCCTGGCACAGGCGTCTACTTATCGACAAACCAGGAATTAGAATTAAAATCTAACAGACTTATTGTTATGACCTCGATTTGTCCTAGTGACAATCCAGAAGAAACAGCAGGCTTTAGTCGGTACCGGTTATTCACAGGACAACGTTATATAGCTCATAATAGTTTCCAGTCTGATGTATTTAACCCAAATCGTCTTACAAATCAGTATCATGTATATATGTCATTTGTAGACCGTTTCAATAATGCTAAACATACAGAACGGCTTGGCACGTATAACGTCAGCGATTTGCCGCCAGCATCTACTCAGCTATATTGTGATGAATCGAAATACCCTGACACAAAATATCCATATGGATATGGGATTACTGGTGATATAGACAGTCCTTTGATTATGCCTATTCCTGATCGTCCGCCAGGAACAAGTAATGTTAATAATAGTAGCGTTTTATGGTCTCCTGTATGTAATACTATACGCTATGGCGGAGAAACAAATGTTCAGAACTTGTTATATCATAAGAAAATGCAAAACAATTGGTCATTTTTTAGTAACTTTGTTGAAGCTTATATAGATTATTTTATTACTCCTGGAGATAATAATAAGTACGTACTGGTTAATGAATTAGATCAAGCAGATGATGTTGTTTCACAAATTACAGAAGGTAATCATCCAGGCGACACTCCAGGTAATGAAGCAAATCCTTATTTTGCATGGGAAAACAAAGACATAGCTATTTGCTACAAAAAAATAAGATCTGCGCTTACTACGACACATCCAGGATTAACACTACTAAAAGCAAATTATGGTGGTTATCCTGGTCCTGGAGTTACATTGAATAAAGCAGAGAAAGCTACAAAAGGGTTGTTACCCAATCTATTAACTAGTGCAGGATGGACAGCTTCGATGCATCGAAACTTTATAAAAAACAAAAGTTTAAGGAGTCTTCCTGCTATCCAAGAAGCTAGGTTTAGATCTGGAGACATCAGTAAACTTGAAGATAGAGGTGTAGGACATATTTATCATTGGCTAGCACAAACTTCTAATCAATCAGCAAAACACGAAGCACCTCCAATAGTGACTAGTCCAGGAGACACGTTAGCTAAACTTCAAGGAGTTTGCGCTATAATAATGCCTCCTGCTACAAGCACAAACCCTTATCCTAGAGGCGTTGCATTTCCAGTAGGCACAGAAGCAGAAATTACGAATATTCCTATTGATGGCGAACTACGTCTGTTTATTCCACAAGGAGAGTCGTTTGCCTGCCAAAGTAATCCGAATCATAATCCTTCATACGCAAGTTATGCTGATACTACTATAGATAGAGCAGATTACGCAGGAAGAGATAGTGCTCATGTCTCTGGTAAATTTAGTATGAGTGTAACATATACTAAAACAGATGCAAGCTCTTTGAATACAGACGATACAAATGCGTTGTCCGTTATGGAAGTTGATGCAAAATTAGTAAATGATAATACTCCTTTATTTGCTAATGTTAATTCTTACGGTATCTCAAATAGTACTTATCATTATACTTATCCAATAATTTATCTTGATTCATCAGACACAGGACTTCTTGCAGTAAAACTAGCCGATGTGTTGAATAATCAAGCTGCTACGGATTTTGAAAACGCTAAATACAAACTACATATTTCTGTACCGGGAGCAGATGACGATCAAATTTTATATAAATTTACTGATACATCAGGGAGCACTAGATATAAATTAGTTTCTGAAATTAATAACACATATCCAACAGAAGAGTTGGGAGAATTACTAACTGTAACTACAAATTTTGAAAGAAATGAATCAGACGTAATAAACAAAGCTCAATATAAAATACATAGTATACTTAATCAGACTGTAGATAATTTTGGACAAACTCGGGACTATCATGTAGGTTTGCCTCCGGGTGCGTCAGTAGCTTATCATAAAATTACTGTTCATGCAAATGATGTTAATGCTGATCCTAATGTAAAATTCTTAGGTCTTGGACAACCTATGCTACAATGGTATGTCGAAAACGAAGAAGGAATATCTCATAAAATAGGACCTGCTATTGAATTGCCCAAAACGGCAGTTAGAGAAAGTTTAAGATTAGATGCAAATACTATTAGTCAGTATCCTAATTGGATATTTTATAATAGTAAAGTTTTTGCTGAAGTATATCAAAAAGAAGATATTGATAATAAGGTTATTAGTGACAGGATATCTCTTGCAGACGATTCTATACAAAACAATAACGACGCATACAATCCTATAATTCTAGCTCCTATGGTTGCTGACTTTTCGACAATAGGAAACGTATTACCAGGATCAATAAGATCGACTAATACCTTGAACTTAAGATATGGTATTGACTCTGACTTCAAAGCTAATGAAAGTATGGAGCGTGGTGAACTTAGAGTAGTTTTACCAGATGTGTTTAAACCTTCTATTAGACAAGTTTTAGCAGACGAAAACCCTGCTGTTCTGTCCGCTCCTGTACAAGTAAAAATCAGACTAGGTGCTTCTGGCCCTATTGCTACTTTAGGTGTTCCTGGAACATATGATCCTGAATTAACAGAAATATTAACAAATTCAGAAGATGCTATGTCAGATAGTGTTAATAATTTTGCTTTTCAAGGAGTAGGTAATAACTTTTTTAACATTCCTACTAGAGACCACTTACAGCTTGGTAGTAATATTTTGCAATTTGATGCTGAGTTATTAAATGTTACTCAGTACATAATGGACACATATAATATTGCAAATCCTTTTAGTACTGGTGCTGGATTTAGTCCTATCGGAGATGGAGGTTATTACAGCGATAATGTTATTCTTCCAAATAATTATAGAAAAGCAAATGAAGTAAATTTTCGCAGAGGAATCTTGAATAGTCACGGTATGTTTCAGGTTCCCGTGTATGATAATGAAGCTTTAAGTCATATTTCAAGAAATCAAACACATATTACAGATTATTGGGTTCGAGCATTGTACGGACTATACGGCACTGATCCACTAACCACCCCCGAAACTTATGAAAATATAATAAATTATATTAGACAGTTTGATTTTATGCAAGGAGTATTTACCCAAAACGGCATAACAAACTTAATTAGTTACCATTATAACGGCTACCTAAGTCATGGTGTTTGTGGCATTCAAGACAATCATGATTATATTCCTGACATAACAAAATATGTAGGAGATAGTATTAGCACACAGTTATGTATTCTTTTAAATCAAACACATGGTTACCCTCATAACGACAGGTCCCCTTATCAAATACCAGATACGTATGCAGAACCATGTACTGCATTTCCCGACACAAAATACAACCCAGCAAAAGACCCCACATTCAAAGATGGTCTAAAAGTAAATAACACATCAACAGATACATATCCACTAACGCTAGACACTGATGGGACAGGAATATTAAGCATATGTTTTAGCGACAAAAGATTAATAGGAACAGAATCACCAACAGACGTATTTGGACAGGGTACTTACGACAGTATCAATGGTACTGATGGTACCGTTTGGTACATTCCAGTATATATGTCTATAAACAATAAAGGATTTTTTGATACCGGAGGATTATTTGAATGGGGCCAAATCACATAAAATAGTGTATTAATATATTGAAAGGAAGGATGATACTATGGAAAACTTATTACATACTACAATTTTGGTTGATGGTAGATGCTTAGATTTACTGTTAACTGAGGATGAAATAGCAAATGCTTTTGGTAGGTCGTTAAATGAACAAAATCAACACCTAATAGATCATGAAGATTGTTGTAAATGTTGGCCTGTAAAACCACCCCCCAAATGCAGTTTATGGTCTAAAATTTTAGGTCAATGCAATGATTGTGAGTAATTAACTTATGGCAGATCCAAATACAATAGGACATTTTTTTGAAAATTTTACAACACATATGGCAAGTGTGATTATAGCCCTTATAGGGTTTTGGACAGGGTTTGTCAGGAATTTAGTTAACAGAAAAGAAGTGGAAGAAATGCTTGCTGCTCAATCACAAGCTAGTCAATATGCTAAAGATCGACAGTTTATTATGGAAAGATTAAACAGTCATAAGGAAGATACTAGTATATTATTTAGAGCATTAGAAAAAAACACTGAAGTAATGACAGAATTAAAGGTACAGATAGCCACTTTAGGCAAGACGCTAGAAGCTTTAGAGCATAGAATAGAAAAGCCTTAATTGGTGTAATTATATAATAGTTTTCTGTATATTTACACGTATTTATAGAAGGTATTTTTATGGCTACATCAGATGTTGCTTTATCTAGCGATAGTGTTAGTCCCTCTGGCACTGTAAAAAATGGTACAATTGTAACTCAAGCACTAAATACAGGCTCGTATGTTACTAACGATTGTACTAACTGTAACCCTACTGCGGTGTCTGGACTAACAGATGACGCAATTGAAACTTTATACGAAAACAGATTTGACGATACCTCTTATTATACGGTATAATAATGAAAACTCCGGGATATAAAAAAAGTGAATTTTGGTTTACTTTAGTAAGTTTTTTTATTAGTGGATTGTTTATATTCGGAGTAATTACAGAGGCAGATACCAAAGACGATTTAATAAGTGTATCGACTCATGTAGTTGAAAGTATAATATTAATTGGTGGTCAGTTTGCCTTTTTTTCTAGATATTTGTCAGAAAGAAGAGCAAGAGAAAAAGAAGAAAATAAAGTTAGTAAAGAGCTTGAAGATTATGTCGGGGTAGACAAACAATATAAAAATATTAATATAAATACTGCTAGTATAGGAGAATTAATACAACTACCTCATATAGGGCCAGTAACAGCACAAAAAATTGTAGACTATAGAAATAAGCATAAATTTTCAAATCCAGAACAACTAATAAACATTAATGGCGTAGGCGAACAACTTTTTAAAGAGATAAAACCATATATAATTGCATGAGGTGAAATTATGAGCGATACAACTACTAAAGATTTAATTAGAAAAGAAGTAGAAAATTTAATTAATGAAACTAAAAAAGCTGTTTCAGATGTTAAGAAATTTGCTGTAAGCGAAGTATGGAAAATATTACAGTTGTTAACTGCTGTAGTTATTCAATTAATTGAAAATTTAGGTAATGATCTTAGTAGTCCAGATAAGAAAAAATTAGCACTTGAATTAATCAGTAGCTTTTATGATAAGATTTTTGTACATGTAGATTTACCTTGGGTTCCATCAGTATTAGAACCAATTATCCATAGTCATGTGAAGAGTTTCTTAATGTTATTAGTAGGCTCAGGAATTGATGCTATGGTAGCGACATTTAGACAAGTAGGTGTATTTAAACCTAAAGAAGTTGTAGATTCTCAAGCAAATACTGGAACAGAACGTAAAATTGTGGTAGATTTTTTAAACGACATTAAAACCATAGTGAGGAAATAATGAATTTTACACAAACCTTCGAAGAATTTAGTTCTGGTTTAGGCCCAACGGATTTGGCTTTATATGCTGGTGCAGGTATTGTCTTATGGATTTTATTTAAAGATAAATTAAGTCCAGTGCAAGAAGCTATTTTAAAAATAGTAAAAGGAATCAAAAGTAAATTAGGAGATATAGACTTACCTACTCCTTCTATTCCAGGATTAGATGAAGTAGCTAAAACTGTACCAGAAGATAAACAAAAACTATTTTTTGATTTGGTTGTATCTTGGAAGCAGACAAGAGATTTAGCAGAGCGTAGTGGGTGTAACAAAGCCGTAGAAGTAGCGGATCAGATGTTCCCTTATTTAAGTCCTACTATTTGTTCGGAGGAAACAGATGTCTAAAAAATTATGGTTAATTTTAGGCGGAATATTAATTGTTATAGGTATACTGAAGCCTGATTTAAGTAATTTTAATATTAGGTTACCCGTGAATCAACCTTCGTGTAATTTAGAAAATTATGTTATTGACGCACCTTCAGATACAGAACTGTTAGAAAAAGCAAGAGCTGTTTCAAAAATTTTAAAACAATCAGATGATTCTACACGAAAATCTGACAGTTTAAAACTTTCTGCACTATATTCTGATATAGCTACTTTAATAGAGATAGACGGAGATGATAAAATTATATCTGACACAGCTTCTATTAGAGAAGTTAATAGTTTATCTGGCAAAATGCTAAGACTAGATGTAAAAAATAAATATCAAGGATTAGCAGATAAAGCTAAAGATTTGCTTATTTCTGCTATAGGCGAAGAGGATGTTGTGTTAGATGACGAAACTAGAAACAAAGCAGTTGATGCATTCAGAGCTTTATCGTGGGCCTTTTATCAAGGAAGTCAATAAATGCCAAGATTAACACCAGACCAACTATACAATGAATATCGTAAGGGTTATAGTGGCTGCCTTTGGGAACAGCACGTATATGATGAACTGATGGAAACGTCTAGGTATGCATATTTTAAAGACGGTTCTAAAAAAATTAAAAATAGCGGTAAAGGTAAACTGTCTACTCCGTTTATGTCTGTACTAAAATTCGATAAGCATGCATATATAGAAAGACAGACCACAGGAGACTGTGTATCACACGCTACCAGAAACGGCTGTGATTTAACCAGAGCAGTAGAAATAGATATTAAAGGAGACAAAGAAAGCTGGATAGCAAGAGGTGCTACAGAAGCTATATATGGATGTAGGGGTCATGGCGGACAAGGTATGAGCTGTAGTCGTGCTGCTAAATTTGTTAGCCAAGTTGGTGGAGTACTTGTCAGAAAAAATTACCCTGGAGTTGCAGACTTTAGTAAGTATAATGGCAGTATGGGCGCAAGATGGGGTAGCAGGGGATTACCAGATAAGGTAATTGATAAAGCTGATGAACATCAAATTAAGACAGTATCTTTAATTAAAACAGTAGAAGAAGCTAGAGATGCACTTGCTAATGGGTATGGTTTAAGTGTATGTAGTAGTTATGGATTTTCTAACAAAAGAGATAGCAAGGGTTTTGCAAGAAAAAGCGGATCATGGGCTCATGCAATGGCATGGACAGCTTGTGACGACACAGGTAAAGAACCTGCATTTCTTATACAAAATAGCTGGGGTAAATTCAATAGTGGAGGACATCCAGAATGGGGACCAATTCCGGATGGATCTTTTTTAATACACGCAGATATTGCAGAAGGTATGCTTAGGCAGAATGGAGCATACGCATTTAGTGATTTTAATGGTTTCCCTCCTCAAAAACTTCCGGACTACGGCTTCGTAGATTACTTATGAGATTATTAGATAAAATAGCACTGAATAGCCTTATTAAAACTATTACTAATTTTATACTAGCAATTTTAAAAATGTTTGCACCAAACAATGATAAGGCTGCACCAAAACCAAAAAGACCAATTAAAGACTTAATAGATAGGTTATTTAAAAAATGATCAGCAAAATATTAATTGCTACTGTTTTAGGCGGTACAATGCTCTTTGCTTCGGTTTCAAAATATAGTACTACTTCTGTAGTAACTTTAATCGGAGCCAAAATAGCAGCTAGTCAAAAAATAGACGTAACAAAAAAATATAAAAGAAAAGACTGTCCTGTATGTAAAGGTAAGGGATGGTATTTAAGCGGAGATGGAATAGCAAAAATCAACTGTCAATACTGTGAACCATAATTATGAGCACCATAGATAAAATTATATCGAGTAGCGGAATAAATCAAGGTACCACTTCTGTTAATTTAAGTGGTAGAAGTTTCCAATATTATGATAGTTCTACTAATACTGCAGATGCTTTATCAGAAGTTAGTGGAGTTACCCAAAATAGATTTGACGATACTCAGTATTATAGTCAAAGTACAACTAAAACAGCAGTAGTTGTTAGTTATAATGACGACGCATCTTTATATTCAAATGATACCGTAACTTGGAATGAAGATATTTCTCTACCGTCTTCTAGCACATGGGTTGATGTAACTCAAGGGGCTGGAAAATTTGTTACTGTGGCCTACAATACAAATAAAATAGCTGTGAGACAAACACTTACTTGGAGCGAAGAGACTCTACCTACAACAGACCAATGGGGTTACATCTTCTATGCTAGAAATAAGTTTATTATAAATGTTAATAATGGAACAAAATACTTAAGTAGTCCTATTGATTTGCAAACTTGGACAATAGGAACTCTACCTTCTAATTCTAATTGGATTAATATGCAATATGGTAAAGATAAATACTTAATTGCAATAAATGGTTCTAGTAACTATGCTACTTCTAGTGACTTAGAAACATGGACTTTAAGAAGTAATAGCAATAGTTTATCTTATCAGCAAGTCAAATTTATAAACGCTAAGTTTTTTCTTATCGCAGAGACAACTGATAAATTATTATATTCTAATGATGGTATCAGCTGGTCTACAGCGACTCTGTCTGGTTCTTACGGCTGGAGGAATATAGAGTACGGTAAAAACATTTATGTAGCAATAGCACAAAACACAAGCAAATATAATACTTCCACAGATGGTGCTACCTGGACAGAAAGAACTTATATATCTGGACAGTGGAAAGATATTATTTATAAAAATAATCACTTTAATATTATAGCAGATGGTAGTAGTGTACTACTAACCTCTCCCGATGGAATCACCTGGACACAAAGAACCGTACCATTTAAAGGCTGGTCAGCTATAGCGTAATAACAAGGAGTAAAAATGCATTTATCATATACAGTAGACAGCAACGACTTTTCTGTAAAAATTTACAGCGACGAACAAGAAAAACCTATCATATTTCAACCAGATTGGCCAAATGGTACGCCTTGGGCTTCTGCTACGGAAGCTGAAACTTGGGCACAATTGTGTATAGACTCCATAGAGGATGCTGTTGCTCCATATGCTCCAGCTGGTCCGGGAATTGATCCTGAACCCAAACCTACATGAGTAATTAATGAATAACGGAGAAGATTTAAAAAAGATTGCAGAAAAAGTAATTGTAGATGGAAATCTATACTTACAGGATTATGGTAATCCTTTGATGATTATTATGATCATTGGCATTATATTAAATTGTATTAGAGTAATACAAGAATGTAATAAAAATAGAATAAAAAATTTATCTACAGAAAAAAAGAAAGAATTATTTCATAGAAATATTAAACGCATATCTGGTCAAAGAGGTTGGTATGCGAAAATGAGAATTAGAAAATTTATTCGAAAAGAATTAAAACCTGAAGAATATAAAAATTATCACAAACAAATGACAGATAGTATTTTTAATCTAGGAGAAAACATCACGGAGGAAGAAATGACAACTATACTGGAGGCTTTAAATGTTTAGTATTATAACGTGGTGCGTATATGGTCTATTTGTAGGTTCAATAGCTAAGGCAATTGTACCAGGAGAAGAAAATTTTGGATTTATTAAAACTATAGCATTAGGCGTAGCTGGTTCTTATACTGGAGGAGCAGTGCTGTACTTACTAGGGCAATACGAAAACTTAGAAGCTAGCGGTATCTTTATGGGTGCTGCTGGATCAGTTATAGCCTTAGTGTTATACAACAAGTTAAATGAAAAAACTTAATGTATGTTTATGGTTGTACGATACAGATCTTACTAATGAATTTATCCAATTATTAACTCCAGTACAAGACTTAATATATCTGCATCTTGGTTTGTGTGAGTCTAACAATAATAAGACTACTATTAAAAAATTTAAAAATTCTTCTATACATTATCGTCCTTATTTCTATCCCAATGCTGGGGCGGATATCTTATCATTCTTGTCTATTTTAAATACACTGGATGATGATGCTATTTTTTTAAAAATACATTCTAAAAAAAGCCCTTGGGGTATTTATCAACAATGTAATTGGAGGGCTATCCTTTTAGATTCTCTGATAGGTTCTAGGCAAAAGGTTATTGACAATATTAAATTACTAGAAGATAGCAATACCCTTGTCGCTAATGAATTCTTTATGCTAAATAACTTAGAAGGTATTAATAGCGATTATATAAAACAAATTACCGATAAATTTAATATTGTAACATATTCAAAATATTTTGCTGCAGGTACAATGTTTTATAGTCATAAATATAATTTCACACCTTTTATAAAAAATTTAGATTATTTTTACAACAACTTACTAGAGTACAAAGGAAAAGTTAACGATGATCAAGCAGGAACAATGCCTCACGCTTTAGAAAGACTATTTGGCTATATTCACCAAAAATATACACACACACAAGATTTTAAATATACTGTTAAAATTAAATCGGACCAAGCCACTAAGATTAATCTGTGTCCTAGTAAATACGTACATCTTAATATATTATATAATAATGACTGCTACTTAATGGCTAATGCGAACTATTATGGCACAGTTTTAAAACATACAACAGATAGAATTATGATTAGATGGGTATATCTTGAAAAGCCAGTAGAGAGAACTTACTATAAGATATCAGATAAAATTTTCTCATCCACTTAGGCGATTATTAATGAAAAAGAAGATTTTGATTACAGGAGCTGCTGGCTTCTTCGGATCTCATTTTATACAAGAAATATTAACTTATACAGAATGGGATATCGTGGGATTATGTCGAATGAGTCAAATTGGTGATATAGAAAGAATCTTAGATATTAAACATATACAAGACTACAAACATAGAATAAAATTAGTATATCACGATTTAAAATTTGATATTCCCGAACACCTTGTTAGTAAAATAGGACAAGTAGATTACATAGCTCATTTAGCGGCAAATAGTCACGTAGACAGAAGTATTACTTATCCTAAACAGTTTTTTGAAGATAATGTTCTAGGAACAGTTAATTTATTAGAGTGGTATCGTAAGACAAACCCTGATGCTGTATTTATAAATTATATTACAGATGAAGTATTTGGCCCAGCGCCTCTTGATTATGATTATAAGGAAGATGACAGATGGCGTCCTAGTAATCCTTACAGTGGTAGTAAATGCGGACAAGCAGCAGCAGGAATATCTTATCATGTGACCTACGGCTTGCCAATAATTACCGTATACACTATGAATATGTTTGGCGAAAGACAAAACAAAGAAAAATTAGTTAGTAAAGCTATACATAATATTCATTACGATAAACCTATACCTATTCATGCTAAACTAAATATTAATAAAGAAATAGAATATGTAGGAGAACGACATTGGCTCCATGCTTGTAATGCTGCAAACGCTACACTATTTTTATTTAAATATGGAAAATCCGGTGAACACTATAATGTAGTAGGAGATTTAAAACTACAAAATGACGAAATAGTTAACCGTATAGGTGAACTAATGAATAAAAAACCTAAATTAAAATATGTAGATTTCCATAAAACCAGACCCGGACATGATAGAAGATATGCGTTAGATGGATCTAAACTAAAAAGTATGGGCTGGGTTCCTCCTATGTCATTTGAAGACGGTATGAATCGCACGATTTCGTGGTCTTTAAAAAATTTAAAATCTGAATGAATAAAGAAGACTTACCAACACGCTTTGACTGGAAGTACTATGTTGCAATCCATAGGGATCTACGACATATAAAAACAGAAACAGAAGCAATAAATCACTGGCTAAACCATGGACATACAGAAAGCAGAGAATACTGCGGATTAAACAATCTCTCCCTAGTAGTAGCATGCAAAAACAGAACAGATAATCTAATCAAAATACTGCCTTCTTGGTTAGAAATTGAAAGAATTAATCAAGTTATTATAGTAGATTATAGTTCGGACACTCCTATATCAGAAAACTTACAGATAGATAATAAAAAAATTAATCTAGTCAGGGTTGAAGATAAAGACAAATTTAACTTAGGGCAAGCATACAACATAGCAATAGACTACTGCATCAACTCTACTATTTTAAAAATAGATGCGGATCATTTGTGTATAGATTCAAGTTTTTTAGATTATTGTGCAAATCCTTACATTCAAAGTTTTTTTATGCATGGTGATCATGAATTTTCTAATAATGGACTTTCTGGATTTTGTATGTTTCCAAAAAAATATAATGTTTATTACAGAGAAGATCTAAATGGTTGGGGGTATGACGATTTAGATTTTTACCAAAGACTAGGTCAACAACCACATCCTTGGAAACAAAACGAAAAATTAAAAGAAGTTATATTTTTTGATATAGAAAGATATATAGAACATATTGAACACAAACCACAAAACGATGCTCATTGCAATAAAAATAATAAATTATTATGCATTACAGAACCGTACTTACAGCCATTAAGACAAAACTACAATTACAATAGTTCTGGAAATATTGTTTTTGACAACAAGAAAACAATAGATAAAATATATTGTATTAATCTAAAACATCGATCAGACAGATGGGCACATGTATCAAGCGTACACAACGTAACGCACTTTGATGCTATAGATACTAAACTTGACACAAAAAAATACAAAGAATATTCATTAGCATATTCTCCTATAGATATAGAAGTAAAAATTTATTTTGAAATACATCAAGGAGCGTATGGGGCCTACCTTAGTCATTACTTACTATGGAAAAAAATAGTTGAAGAAAAATTAGATTATACTTTAATTTTAGAAGACGATATATCACCAGAATCAGTAAATAAAGTATTAGACAGTAATTTAATGATTAAAGACTATGACCTAATACAGCTATCTAAAAGGTTTAGATTTGATATATATGATAATCCAATATTTGATGGGGCAGAAAGCTACATATTGTCACAGAAAGGAGCGATGACATTGATAGCTCTTACAGAATCTCCGTTTCTATTACAGCAGCTTAAGGTTAGAAAATACAACAATCCTAATTATTTAAATTTTATTAACGACTCACAACAGGAGTGGTCTGTTAAACCCGCCATAACTTGTCCTGTAGATAAATTTATGGGCTACGTATGCCAAACAAAAATATTAAAATCTTACCTTTACCCAAGTGTTGATCTATCTTCCGTCGCAGAACAATCAGATATATCTATAAAAAATCATAATGCATGGAACTTTAGTAAAAATGAAATTGCACATTACGCAAAATTGCTGTCTTGACATCAGCACAATTATTAGATACAATATAACATGAATAGACCAAGCTGGAACGATTATTTTTTAGGAATTGCTAAAGTTGTTGCTCAAAGAAGCCACGATCAACATACAAAACACGGTTGCGTTATTACTGATTTAGAGCATAGAATTTTAGGAGTTGGATATAATGGATTTCCAAAAGGTATGGATGATACCAAACTACCTTTAACAAGACCAGAAAAATATGATTGGATAATTCATGCCGAAAGAAATGCTTTATCTAATTGTACTATTAGACCAGATAACGGAATAGCATATGTGACCGGACAATGTTGTAACGATTGTATTATGGCTCTTTGGCAAGAAGGTATTCGTAGAGTAATTATGGCTAATAGTCACGGCACCAAACTATTTGACAAACAACAACAAATAAAATTTGATCTATTTGTAGAACACACAGGTATAGAAATTATTAAAGTAGATACAAACTTTTCTTGGCTGAAAAATTTTTGTGGTGTATTATGATGATATCAAAACTTGTTTTTTATATGAGTGTTATATTTTTTTTCTCTAACCATTATATGTACGGTAACGATAATATGATAGATAATCATTTTGCTTTCACCGTCATTCTAGGTTTAATCTCAATAGTTAGCAATAATAAATAATAGGAATGTAGGAGATAATATGTCGGCGCTAAATGAACTTCAAAATTATACTTTTGTCAGTAAGTACGCTAGATGGATAGAGAAAGAGAACAGAAGAGAAACATGGAAAGAAGCGGTTGATCGTGTTAAAAATATGATGCACACACATTACGCCGAGCTGTGTGTTACTGAGGATATTGATTGGGCATATGACCTAATGTTTAAGAAAAAAGTTTTAGGTAGCCAAAGAGCCTTGCAGTTTGGTGGAGAACCTATTCTTAAAAGACACGCCAAGATATATAACTGTACTAGTTCTTACTGTGATCGTTTAAGATTTTTTCAAGAATGTTTTTGGCTTTTATTATGTGGCAGTGGTACTGGTTTTAGTGTACAAAAGCACCATATAAGCAAACTACCGTCTTTATCACATACAAAAAAAGACAAGAGAAAAGGTATAAAATATAAAATAGAAGATAGTATAGAAGGTTGGGCTGACTCGTTGGGTGTATTACTTAGTTCGTATTTTAATAAACCTAGTGAATCTAAATTTTCTGAATATAAAGATCAATACATTGTATTTGATTACAGTAATATTAGAGAGAAGGGCGCCCAATTATCTTCTGGCGTTGGCAAAGCTCCTGGTTTCGAGCCATTGCAAAACGGTTTAGAAAAAATTAGAGAATTATTGGAGGCATGTGTTGAAAGAAAACAGAAAAAACTCAGACCAATTGATGCTTATGATATTATTATGCACTCAAGCGATGCTGTATTATCTGGTGGTGTTCGCAGAAGTGCGTCGCTAGCCTT